>Ga0255338_1001470_pt1 | contig 44303 bp, 44 predicted proteins | sample MeOH1_35cm_T4_19_FD_203715 | JGI IMG/M metagenome (GOLD analysis project Ga0255338, IMG submission 203715) | Sandy soil microbial communities from University of British Columbia, Vancouver, Canada - MeOH1_35cm_T4_195 | ecosystem: Engineered > Artificial ecosystem > Sand microcosm > Unclassified ... | reverse complement strand
TGCTCATCATCGCCGAGGACGTCGAGGGCGAGGCGCTGGCCACGCTCGTGGTCAACAAGCTGCGCGGCACGCTCCGCGTCTGCGCGGTGAAGGCGCCGGGCTTCGGCGACCGCCGCAAGGCCATGCTGCAGGACATCGCCGTCCTCACCGGCGGCCAGGTGATCAGCGAGGAAGTCGGCTTCAAGCTCGAGAACGCCGTCATCACGGACCTGGGCCGCGCGAAGCGGATCGTGGTCGACAAGGACAACACGACGATCATCGACGGCGCCGGCGAGACCGACAAGATCCAGGGTCGCATCAAGGAGATCCGCGCCGCGATGGAGAAGAGCACGTCGGACTACGACAAGGAGAAGCTCCAGGAGCGCCTGGCGAAGCTCGCGGGTGGCGTGGCCGTCATCAGCGTCGGCGCCGCGACCGAGAGCGAGATGAAGGAGAAGAAGGCCCGCGTCGAGGACGCCCTGCACGCGACCCGCGCGGCCGTGGAGGAGGGCATCGTCCCCGGCGGCGGCGTCGCCCTGCTGCGCTCCCAGTCGGTGCTCAAGGGCCTCAAGCTCGACGACACCGACGAGCAGATCGGCGTCGAGATCGTCCGTCGCGCGGTCGAGGAGCCGCTCCGCATGATCGTCCAGAACGCCGGCGGCGAGGGCTCCATCGTGGTCGAGAAAGTGCGCGCCTCGAAGGACAAGAATTTCGGCTACAACGCGCTCACCGACAACTACGAGGACCTGGTCGCCTCGGGCGTCATCGACCCCACCAAGGTCACGCGCACGGCGCTGCAGAACGCCGCGTCGATCGCCGGCCTGCTGCTCACGACGGAAGCGATCGTCGTCGAGAAGAAGGAAGAGAAGGCGGCCCCGGCTGCGCCGGGCGGCGGTGGCATGGGCGGGATGTACTGAGCCCGTCGCGTTGCTCCAGCTCGTACGAAACGGGGGGTCCGCATGGCGGACCCCCCGTTTCGCCATTCCGCCGGCCGTCGCGGGCACCGGCTCGCACACCGCACGGGTCTAACGCACGCGCCTCACAGGCCGAGCGCCAACTGCACCGAGCGACCGCCGCGCCCCGCCGCCACGAACGCGCCGCGCACCGAGTCCTGCGCGGCCGCGCTCACCCGCCCGCGGAACCGCGACCGCGCCAGTGCCGCCGAGGCGGCGCTCAGCGCATGGTCGGGCGTGTTGCACTTCTCGCTCAGGTGCGCCAGCACCAGGTGCTGCAACCCCGCGTGCGCGCACGCCCGCGCGAGCACGCCCGCCGCGCGATTGCTCAGATGGCCCGTCGTGCTCGCGATCCGGCGCCGCACCGATACCGGATACGGCCCCTGAGCGAGCATCACCTCATCGTGGTTCGACTCGAGCACCAGAATCTCGAGATCGCACAACAGGCTGCGAAGGCGTGCCGTCTCCTGGCCGAGGTCGGTGATGATCCCCGCGCGAGCGCCACTCACCGCGTCGGTGAACACCACGCCCACGGGATCGCTCGCGTCATGCGACGTCGGCACCATGAGCGCCGTCATCGATCCGAACGTGAGCGTCGCGCCTGCCTCGAACGTGCGTACGTCGGCCGCCGCGAGACCGGCCGATGCCGCGACCGTTCCGGCGGTCGCGTGCACCGCCCAGTTCCAGCGGGCGGCCGCGGCCGATGCGCCGCGAACGTGGTCGCCGTGCTCGTGCGTGACGACCAGCGCCTCGATGGACTCCGGCGCCACGGACGCCACCGCGAGGCGGCGCGCGAGCTCGCGCGGCGAGAAGCCCGCGTCGACGAGCACGCGCGTACGACCGTTGTCCACGACCACCGCGTTGCCGCGGCTGCCCGAACCCAGCACCCAGACCTTCATCGCACCTGCCAGCGCGCGGCGTATGCCGCCGACAGCCATTGCCGTGCACGATCACCGAGCGTCACCTGTCGCCGGCCCATCATGCGCTCCGCCACGGCCAGAAATCTATCCACCTCGAACGTCGGCGCGCCCGACGCGATGCCCCAGGCGAATGGCGCCACGACTTTCGGCGCGAACTCCGCCCCGAACACGTTCGCTCCCGCGCCGATGACACTCCCAGTCGTGAGCCGCGTGCCGATCGCGGTCTTCGCGTGGTCCCCGAAGAAGGTACCGAGAAACTGCATGCCGGTGTCACGCGGGCCACTGGGGGTCCAGAGCGTGACCGGACCATACGTGTTCTTCAGGTTGCTCGTGACCGTGCTTGCCCCGAGGTTCACCCAGCGCCCGAGATACGAGTGGCCAACGAAGCCCTCATGTGACTTGTTGGCGTGACCGAGGAAGATCGACGCGCTGACCTCCCCGTGCACGCGACACTGCTCGCCTACCGCGGTGCCGGCGATGCGCCCGCCGCCGACGGTGGAGTCCTCGCCCACGTAGCACGGCCCCACCAGCCGCGTGAACGGCGCGACGGTGGCGCCGCGTCGAATGAGGATCGGGCCGGCGCTGGCGTCGAACACCACGTACGGCTCGATCGACGCGCCACGCTCCACGCGCGCGGGATGACTGCCGAGCACCGCGGCGCCGAGCTCTGCGGCCGTCACGGTGTCGAGAGTGCCGGCGCGCATGGCGATGTCGCTCGCGAGCATCGCGCCCAGGTCGCGAATGAAGTGCCACACGTCGTCCATCCACCAGCCGCCGATCTCGCTCGACGGTGCCCCGGCCGGTGCCATCGACTCGAGTGTCGCGTCGCCCGCGACGACCGCCTCGCGTGGCATCGCCTGCGGTAGGCGGACTGCGGCGACACGCCCCCCGCACGTCCACACCGTCGCACCCCTCTCGATGGGCGTGAGCGACACGACGCACCGGGACTGCGCGATGACGGTGCCCGCCGGAAGATCGCCGGCGATCATGGACGGCGCGTCGAGCTCGTCGAACTGGGCCAGATGCGGCGCGGCCACGAACCCGGTGGCGCGAACCCCGAGCGCATGCTCCCACCGGCGGCGAATGAGCTCGGTGCCGGCTCGGAGCTCGGAGACGGGGCGGGTGAGCGCGAACGGCTCGAAGGTGCGCGCGCGCGCGTCGTCGTAGAGGACGAGCGTGGTCACGGGCGCTCCCGCACGGCATCGGGGAGCGAGGCCACCAGCGCCTTGAGGTCGGCCGAGTGCTCGCGCGTCGTCACGAGCGTGAGCCCGTCGCGCACCACCACCACGAGGTCGTGCACGCCGTAGAGAACGACGTCCGATTGTTCGGCGTGCACGACGTTGTCCCGCGCCTCGACCAGGAACACCGGCCCGCTCGCCGCGTTGCCGTCGGCGTCGCGCCGCCGCACGCGTGCGAGCGATGCCCACGTGCCGACATCATCCCATCCGAACGACGCGGGAATCACCGCGACGCGGGTGCTGCGCTCGAGCACGCCATTGTCCACGGTGACGGGTGTCGCCTGTGCGAAGAACCGTGCAGCGTCCCCATTGGCTGAGTCGAGCGCCGGCGCCAGCTCCGGCGTCAGCGCTCGCACCTCTGCCAGGAAGTCGCCCACCCGCCAGGCGAAGATGCCCGAGTTCCAGAGATACCCGTCCGCAATCATGCGCTCGGCGGCCGCCCGGTCCGGCTTTTCGACGAACCGCTCGACGTGGAATCCGCCGCTCGCGAGCGGCGGACCCGGGCGAACGTAGCCGAAGCCGGTGTCGGGCCGGGTAGGGACCACGCCCACCGTGACGAGGGACCCGGTGCTCTCGGCGATGGCGGCTGCCCGGTCCAGTGCTGCGCGGAACCCTTGGTCATCGGCAATCGCCCAGTCGGCGTGAACCGAGAGCATGACTGCCGCGGTGCCCTCGCGACGCTCGATCTCGCTTGCCGCCCACGCGAGGGCACCGCCGGTGCCGGCCGGCTTTGGCTCCGCGATCACGTTCTCCGGCGGTACCAGCGGCGCATGCGCGCGCACCGCGTCCACCAGCGTGGTGTTCGTGAGCACGAGCGTGCGCGATGGCGGCACCAGCGGCGCGAGCCGGTCGAGCGTCGCCACCAGGAGGGGGCGTTCGTCGACGAGCGGCAGGAGTTGTTTCGGACGGGTAGGGGTGCTCAGCGGCCAGAAGCGCGAGCCGACACCGCCGGCCAGCACCACGGCCCACCGGCTCACGCGCTCTCCGCGCCGTGCTCGTCCTGGCTCAGTCCCGCGAGCTCCGCGGTTCGCGCGTACAGCTTCTTCGGGCTGAAGGGCTTCGTGAGAAAGTCGGTGGCGCCGAGCTCCATGGCCTTCTGGTGCTGCGCCTCCTGACCGGCCGCCGTGAGGATGATGCACGGCAGATGCTTGAGCCGCTCGCTCGAGCGGATGCGCGCGAGGACGTCGAGACCACTCAGGTTCGGCATCATCAGGTCCAGCAGCACGAGGTCGATGTCCGGTTGACTCTCGAGCGCGTCGAGCGCTTCCTGCCCATCGTACGCGAGCGTGACGCGGAACGGCCCCTGCTCGAGCTTCATCTTGATGATCCGGCCGATGTGTGGCTCGTCATCGGCCACCAGCACGTGGCGCTGCTCCATCGCGCGTGGGCCTCCTAGACCAGGGCGGCCATGTGCTCGCGGTTCCGGCGGAGCTCGAACAGGAGCTGCCCCACGTTCGCCTGCGGCTGCACGAGGACGAGCAGGATCGCCTCGGCCGACAGCACGGACACGACGACCAGTCCACGCGGATGTTCAAACACGCCGGTCACGAGTGGGCCGCGCTGACTGATGGCGCCGAACTCGTCCGCGGCGGTGACGATCGAGGGGACGTGGGCCGCCAGCCCCTCGGCGTCGAGGTTCGGAACTGCCTGGCCGTCGATCAGCAGCCCGTCGCGTCCGAGAAGGATCGCTGCTTCCACACCATCGCGGTGTCGGATGGCGGCGACCAGTTCGCGGATCGTCGGCATTCGGGCTCCCGGGAAAAGTCGAGCGAAGCATAACTGTGTGTGAGGGGTTGTCAAGCGAGCAATCGCTTGAAGTCTCGTGTGTTAGGCGGTATGCTTCGACTCCTTCCGCCTACCCGCTCGACCCCGCTTCCGTGCTCAAGTCGCGACTGATCGTCTCGCTCCTCGGCCTCACCGGCGCCCTCCTGGCCGGTGCCTGTAAGGACCCCAACCAGAACGACTTCATCAGCCCGGTCGTGGCGGACACGCTCACCGCGTTCGCGATCACCGGGACATCGCCGTCGTTTCCGGCGGCCTACTATGCCGCCGCCCGCGCGGTCACACGGGCCGACGGCAATTTCAACTTCGACGTCGCGTTCGACATCGATGCGGCGCGCAACGTGGTGATCTACCCGCAGCGACTCGTCGGCGTCCCGCTGAACGGCCCCAAGCCGGTCGGCCTTCAGCGAATCAGTGCCCCGTTCGATTCGCTCACACGAGCGCCGACGTCCGGGTACGTGTTCGATTCGTTGTTCGTGGTGTCGCCCGGACAGGGGCTCGTCATGCAGGTGCAGAGCGCCGTCGACTGCCAGCTCTTCTTCTCCACGCTGCAGTACACGAAGTTCGTGGTCGACAGCGTGGATCCTGCCCGCCGCGCCGTGTACTTCCGCGCCGTTCACGACCCGAACTGCGGCTACCGCAGTCTCGTCGCCGGTGCCGTCCCCAAGAACTGATCGCATGCACGACCTGCGCGTGCTTCGCGACCAGATCGACGCCCTGCGCGACGGCATGCGCCGGCGGGGGAAGCTCGGCCAGCTCGGCCCGCTGATCGACCGCGCCGAGGCGCTCGACCGCGACCGCCGGCTCAACATCCAGGCGGTCGAGGAGCGCAAGGCGGCGCGGAACGCCGCGAGTCAGGAGGTCGCGCGGCGGAAGAAGGCGAAAGAGAACGCGGACGAGCTCGTTGCCCAGAGCCGTGCGCTCGGCGAGGAGATCGCGCGGCTCGAGATGGAGCTGGCGAACGCCGAGGCCGAGCTCGAGCGCATCATGTACGAGCTGCCCAACGTCACGCTGCCGGAGGTGCCGAGCGGGGGCGAGGAATGCAACGTGATCGTGCGCGAGTGGGGCACGCCGCGCACGGAGCCCGGGCTCAGGCCGCACTGGGAGATCGCGGAAGCGCTGGGCATCCTGGATCTCGCCCGCGGGGCGAAGGTCAGCGGCTCGGGGTTCGTGGTCTACCGCGGCGCGGGCGCCCGGCTCGTCCGCTCGCTCATGAACCTCTTTCTCGACGTGCACACCGGCGAGCACGGGTACGAAGAGGTGTGGGTTCCCGTGGTCGTCAACCGCACGTCCATGACGGCTACCGCGCAGTTGCCGAAGTTCGAGGACGACATGTACGCGCTCCGGGATGAGGACCTGTTCCTCATCCCGACGGCCGAAGTCCCGGTCACCAATCTCTACCGCGATGAGATGCTCGACGCCGGTCAGTTGCCGCGCGCGTTCTGCGCGTACTCGCCCTGCTTCCGGCGCGAGGCCGGCTCGGCGGGGAAGGACACGCGAGGAATCCTCCGCGTGCACGAGTTCGACAAGGTGGAGCTCGTGCGGTACGCCACGCCCGAGACATCGGCGGAGGAGCACGAGTGCATGACGCGTCATGCGTCGGTGCTGCTCGAGCGACTTGGGTTGCCCTACCGCGTCAAGCTCCTGGCCGCCGGCGACACCGGTTTCGCGAGCGCGAAGACGTACGACCTCGAGACGTACGCACCGGGTGTGGGCGCGTGGCTCGAGGTGTCGTCGAGCAGCACGTTCACCGACTTCCAGGCGCGGCGCGCGAACATTCGGTTCCGCCCCGCGCCGGGAGAGAAGCCGCGGTTCGTGCACACGCTCAACGCGTCGGGGCTGGCCTTCCCCCGCGTCATCGCCTCGATGATCGAGCACTATCAGCAACCGGACGGCAGCGTCGCGGTGCCCGAGGCCTTGCGGCCGTATCTCGGCGCCGACGCGCTTCGCTGAGCCGTGCGCCGCGGCGCGTCGTTCGTCGTCGTCGGAGTCGCGCTGCTCCTCGGCTCGTACATCGTCTACACGCAGCGCGTCGTCGTCGAGCTGGGCCGCGAAGCGGAACGCTCGGGCCGCATGTACGCGCGCGTGTTCGAGGCCCTCGCCGATCCCGGCTCGGACGCCCCCGCGGCGCTCCTCGACCTCTCGCGGCAGATCAAGGACTCGCAGGTTCCCGTACTGCTCACGGACGCCGAGGGCAATCCAACCGGTGCGGTCAACACGCCGTTCGATGACAGCATAGCGGACCCCCGCTTGCGCGGCGACCCACGGCTCGGGCGGTACATCGAGGCGCTCGACCGGCAGAACGCTCCGATCGTCGAGCCGGGTGTGGGGACCGTGCACATCGGCGACACGCCGCTCGTCAACGGGCTCCGCGTCGTCCCCCTCGTGCAGGCGGGCACGCTGGCGTTGCTGCTGCTGGCGGCCATCTACGTGTTCCGCGTCCGCGAGCGCGCCGATCGTGAAAAGGTGTGGGCGGGCATGGCGCGCGAATCGGCCCATCAGCTCGGAACGCCGCTCTCATCGCTCAGCGGCTGGATCGAGCTGCTTTCGGAGCGCGATGGCGACCCACTCACGGCGAAGGCCATCGAGCACATGCACGGCGACCTCGAGCGCCTGGAGCGTGTCGCGCACCGATTCGAGCGCATCGGTCGCCCGCCCCGACAGGACCCCGTGGATGCACGCGAGCTCGTCGATCGCGTCGGTGGCTACTTCCGCGCGCGCGTGCCGACGCTCGCGCACACCGTGGAGATCGCGGCATCGGGCGGTGATGAGCCACTCCTGATTCATGGCGATGCCGTGTTGCTCGAATGGGCGCTCGAAGCGCTGATGAAGAACGCGGTCGATGCGCTGGCCGGGCGTGGCGGGCGTATCTACATCTCGGCCACGCGCGTGCCGGAAGGCGTCCGCATCCGCGTCGCCGACGACGGGCCGGGGATTCCCCGGGAGTTCCGCGCACGCGTATTCGACGCGGGCTTTTCGACCAAGGACCACGGCTGGGGGGTCGGCCTCTCGCTCGCGCGTCGCATCGTCGAGGAGAATCACGGCGGCCGATTGATGCTCGTGCCTGCGCCGCGAGGGGCGACGTTCGACGTTATCTTGCACTGATGTCCACGACGTTGTCTGCTGATTCGCTCGCCGGCCTCAATCCCGCGCAGCGCGAGGCCGTGCTGCACTTCGAAGGTCCGATCCTCGTGCTGGCCGGCGCGGGGTCGGGGAAGACGCGTGTGCTGACCACGCGCATCGCGCGCCTCGTCGACCACCACGGGGTCGATCCCCGGCACATTCTCGCGGTCACGTTCACGAACAAGGCCGCCGGCGAGATGCGCGAGCGCATCGGGCGACTGCTCGGCGCCGAGCCCGTGGGCATGTGGTGCGGCACCTTCCACTCGGTGGGCGCGCGGCTGCTGCGGTCCGCGGCGACGCTCGTCGGGCGCACGCCCAGCTTCACCATCTACGACGAGGACGACGCGGTCGGGCTCGTGAAGCGCATCATGGAGCGGCTGCGCATCTCGCCGCGCGACCGCGCGCCGCGCGCGATTCTCGATTCCATCTCCGACGCGAAGAACGCCCTCGTGGGGCCGAGCGAGTACGCGTCGTTGGCGATGGACCCGCATGCGCGTGCCGTGGCGGCCGTGTACGGGGAGCTCGAGGGCACGCTGCGCCAGGCCAACGCCGTCACCTTCGACGACCTGCTCGTGCTGCCGGTGCAGGTGCTCGAGCAGCACGCCGCCTGGCGGGACCAGTACCGGGACCGGTTTCGGTTCGTGCTCGTCGACGAGTACCAGGACACGAATCGCGCCCAGTACCGCTTCATCAAGCTCATCGGGGGCGAGCACGCGAACGTGATGGTCGTCGGCGACGACGACCAGTCGATCTACGGCTGGCGCGGCGCCGACATCCGGAACATTCTCGACTTCGAGAAGGATTTCCCCGACGCACGCGTCGTTAGGCTCGAGGAGAACTACCGCTCCACGCCACAGATCCTCGAGCTGGCGAACGTCGCCATCAGCCCGAACACGACCCGGCGCGGCAAGACGCTGCGGTCCACGCGACCCGGCGGCGAGCGCGCGACGGTCGTCGGCGCGCTCGACGACCGCGACGAAGCCGACTTCATCGTGGAGGAGATCGCGGCCCGCCGCGGCACCCCCGGCGGCCGCGCACCGGGGCAGTCGCTCGGGGGCGGCCTCACCCTGCGCGATTTCGCCGTGCTGTACCGCACCAACGCGCAGAGCCGCGCGCTCGAGGAGTCGCTGCGACGTCGCGGATTCGCCTACCGGCTGGTCGGCGCGGTGCGCTTCTACGACCGCCGCGAGATCCGCGATCTGATGAGCTACCTGAAGCTCATCGCGAACCCGAGCGATGACGAGGCGTTCCGTCGCGCCATCGCCGTCCCCAAGCGCGGCGTCGGCGACACGAGCATCGATACGCTCGCCGCGGCGGCGCGAGCCGAGCGCCTGCCACTGCTCGCGGCCGCGGCGCGCCCCGAGCTGGTCGCGGGGCTCCGGCCGGCGGCGCGTACGGCGCTCGCCGACTTCGCGGCGCTCATCGGCCGCCTGCGCGAGTCCGCGCGCGAAGCGGCGGTCGACGAGCTCCTGCGCGACCTCATCGAGGCCATCCACTACGGCGACCATCTGCGCATCGAGCCCGATGGGCAGGATCGCCTCGACAACGTCCGCGAGCTCGTGGCCGGCGCCGCCGAGGTGGTGGCCGACGAGGGCGGGGAAGTCGGGCTCACGCCGCTCGACCACTTCCTGCAGCGCGCCACGCTCGTCTCCGGCATCGACGCGCTCGATCCGCACGCCGACGCCGTCACGATGATGACGATGCATAACGCGAAGGGGCTGGAGTTTCCCGTCGTGTTCATCGCGGGGCTCGAGGACGGCCTGTTTCCACTCAGCCGAGCCTTCGACGACCCCGCCATGCTCGAGGAGGAGCGGCGCCTCTTCTACGTCGGCATCACCCGCGCCGAACAGAAGCTGTATCTCTCGCACGCGCGATCGCGGCGGCGCAACGGCGAGCTGATGGCGTCGATCCCATCGAGCTTCCTCGCGGTCGTGCCGCCCGGCATGCTCGAGGAGCGGTCCACGCTCAAGCTGCGCGCCACCGGACGTGCCGTGATGCCGCACCAGTCCGCCGCGATCCGCCGTCCGGGCTCGCGCGTGTCGTTCGGCGCCGACACCGAGGTCGACGCGTCGCAGGACGCGCCGCGCTTCGTGGCGGGAGAACGCGTGCGCCACGCGAGGTTCGGCAGCGGCGTCATCGTCGAGCTCTCGGGCGCGGGCCGTGACACGAAGGTCACCATCGACTTCGACGACGAATCGATCGGCCGCAAGCGCCTCGTCGTCGCGTACGCCGGCCTCGAGCGAGGGTGGGACTGATGGCCGTCAGCGAAGACGACGTCCGCCACGTCGCCGCCCTCGCGCGCCTCGGCCTCGATGACGCGCGCATCCCGGCCATCGCCGCCGAGCTGAGTGGCATTCTGGCACACATGGCGGTGCTCTCGCGCGTCGACACCTCGGCCTTCGGCGCCGTGACCGGGATCGGCGCTGCCGGCACGCCCCTTCGGGTGGACGGCGGCAATCAGATTCCGATCGCCGTCCCGCGCGAGGCCTTCGCGCCCGCCATGCGCGACGGCTTCCTGCTCGTGCCGCGGCTCGCGACCCACGAGGACGCGGAGCCGGAGGCGTCGTGACGACGGCCGACGTGAGCGCCGCGGAGCTGGCGCGCCGTCACGCCGATGGCACCGTCGCGCCGGTGGACACCGTTCGACAGGCGTACGCCCGCGCCGACGCGGTGCGCGCCGGACCCGACGGACTCAACGCCATCCTGTGGCAGGACCGTGAGTCGGCGTTAGGCGCCGCCACGGAGCTCGCCCGTCGGCACCACGAAGGCCACCGCCCCGGTCCGCTGGCGGGCGTCCCCGTCGTCGTGAAGGACAACATCGCGACACTGACGCTCCCGACGAGCTGCGGCTCGCGCATGCTCGAGGGATTCGTCAGCCCGTACGAGGCGACGGTCGTTGCCCGCCTGCGCGACGCCGGTGCCATCGTGATCGGCAAGACCAACATGGACGAGTTCGCGATGGGCTCGTCCACCGAGCACTCCGCCTTCGGCCCCACTCGCAACCCGATCGACCCATCGCGCGTGCCGGGCGGCTCCTCGGGCGGCTCGGCGGCGGCCGTGGCGGCCGGGGTTGTCCGCATCGCGCTCGGGTCCGAGACCGGCGGATCGGTACGGCAGCCCGCGGCCTTCTGCGGCGTCGTGGGTGTCAAACCGACCTACGGCCGGGTGAGTCGCTACGGTCTCGTCGCCTTCGCCTCGTCGCTCGATCAGGTCGGCGTGTTCGGGCGCACCGTCGATGACGCCGCGCTGGCCCTCGGCGCCATTGCCGGCCGCGACCGATATGACTCCACGAGCGCCGACTTTCCCGTGGATGACTACCGGGCGGCATCGGGCGGCGCGCTGCGGGGGCTGGTGATCGGCCGGCCTCGCGAGTATTTCCCCGACTCGCTCGACGCACGCCTCCGGAGCCGGTGTGACGCGGCATTCGCGACGCTCGAGGAGCTCGGCGCCAGGGTGCGCGACGTCTCGCTCCCACACACCGACCTCGCCATTCCGGCGTACTACATCATCGCGCCGGCCGAAGCCTCATCGAACCTCGCCCGGTTCGACGGCGTGCGATACGGGCTGCGCGTCCCGGGCGCCACGCTGCGCGACATGTACGAGGCGACGCGCTCGCGTGGCTTCGGTCCGGAAGTCACGCGCCGCATCCTGCTCGGGACCTACGCCCTCTCGGCCGGATACTACGACGCGTACTACCGGAAGGCGCAGGAAGTCCGCGCTCTCATCGCGCATGACTTCCGGCGCGTGTTCGACGCCGGCGTGCACCTGTTGTTCACCCCCACCGCGCCGACACCGGCCTTCCGGTTCGGGGCCTTCGCCGACCCGTACGAGATGTATCTGAGCGACATCTTCACGGCGACCGCGAACCTCGCCGGGATCCCGGCGCTGTCGCTCCCCATCGGTCGTGTCGACGGCCTCCCCGTCGGTGGGCAGCTCATCGCCAGTCACTTCGACGAGACGCGGCTGTTTCACGCCGCCTACGCCCTCGAGCAGGCGTTAGGCGAGGACGCGCACCGATGAGCGCCCACACCGGCGTCGCCGCCAGCCCGCGCTACGAGATGGTCGTCGGGCTCGAAGTCCACGTGCACCTCCGCACCCGCACGAAGCTGTTCTGCAACTGCTCCACCGAGTTCGGCGCGCCGCCCAATCGAAATACCTGCCCGATCTGCCTCGCGCTGCCGGGGAGCCTGCCGGTGCTGAACGAGCGCGCCGTGGAGCTCGCGACGCGGGCCGCGCTGGCGCTCGATGCCAAGGTGCACGAGGAATCGGTGTTCGCGCGCAAGAACTACTTCTATCCGGACCTGCCCAAGGGCTACCAGATCTCGCAGTTCGACCAGCCGCTCGCCACCGCCGGGTCGCTCACCATCGGCGAGTACGCCGACGGCACGCCGCATCGCGTGCGCATCACGCGCGTGCACCTCGAGGAGGACGCCGGCAAGTCGATCCACGATCGCTTCGCCGGCGCGACGGCCATCGATCTCAACCGTGCCGGGGTGCCGCTCATCGAGATCGTGACCGAGCCCGATATTCGGTCGAGCGCCGAAGCCGGCTCGTACCTCCGCTTGCTCAAGCAGCTCCTCGAATACGTCGATGTCAGCGACCTGAACATGGAGGAGGGTAGCCTCCGGGTCGATGCGAACATCAGCATCCGCCCGCGCGGCGAGTCGAAGCTCGGCACGAAGACCGAGGTCAAGAACATGAACTCGTTCAGCGGCGTCGAGCGCGCGCTCGACGCCGAGTTCGCCCGCCAGTGCGCGTTGCTCGATGGTGGCGGGACGGTAGAGCAGCAGACCCTCCTCTGGGACGCCGGGCGCGGCGACGTTCGGCCCGCGCGCAGCAAGGAAGGCAGTCACGACTACCGGTACTTTCCGGACCCCGACCTGCCACCTCTTCGCCTGACGAAGGAGTGGATCGAGCGGGTCCGCGACGCGTTGCCGGAGCTCCCCGCCGCGAGGCGCCAGCGCTTCGCCGCCGAGTACCAGCTTGGCGCGTACGACATCGACGTGCTCACCGCGAACCCACGCGTCGCCGAATACTTCGAGGCGGTCGCGCGGGCGCACGGCGACGCGAAGGCCGCCGCAAACTGGGTGATGGGGGAAGTGCTCGCGGCGCTCAGGAACACCGCCACGCCCATCGAACGGTTCCCCGTGCGCCCCGCCGATCTCGCCACGTTGCTCGACATGGTGCGCTCCGGCGCCGTGAGCCACAGCGCGGCGAAGCGCGTGTTCTCACTCATGGTGCAGACGGGCGACCGTCCCGAGCAGATCGCCGAGCGCGAGGGGCTCGCGCAGGTCGGCGACGACGCGCAGCTCGGCGAATGGATCGGCGAGGTGATCGCCGAACACCCGACCGAATGGCAACGGTACACGGCGGGCGAGAAGAAGCTGGTGGGCGTGCTCGTTGGTGCCGTGATGAAGAAATCGGGTGGCCGCGCCGACCCACGCAAGGTGAATCAGTTGCTCGCCGCCCGTGCCAGCGGGTAGAGCGGGGTCGGCAGCGCTTCGGCGAACCCGAGCGACGCGGCGGGCAGCCCGAAATGCCGCTGCGCCTCCACCGCCACCAACTCGTCGCCGCCCTGCCGCAGCGCCGCCCGCCGCACGCGCTTTGCCAGTCGCAGCGGGGCGTCGCCGGAAGGGTCGAGCGCGTACGGCTCCGACGCCTCGACGCGCCGCAGGAAGTCCACGATGTAGTCGAACGAGCGCGTGAGGTAGGCCGCCACGTCCGCGTCAGGCAGGTCCCATCGGCTCTTTTCCGACATGAGGTGGAAGATCCGCTGCCACGACTCGGTATCCGTCACGTAGACCATCCCGCGGAAGATCCGCCGATTGGTCGGCGTGCTGAAGATCGTCGGGCTGAGGATGCGGTCGAGGTGTGCATCCGAGCGCGCGTGGTCCAGCAGGATCAGCTCTCGTGCGCGTCGCGCGAATCGCTCGCCCAGGTGCGTCTCGAACCGGCTCTCCCAGTAGCTGTGCCCGAGCGCGGACGTGCTCGACGTGATCGCCAGTTGGCGAGGGACGAAGTAGTTGTGCGCGACGGCGTCGGCCGCGAGGTGCGCGAGATACCCCAGCGCGAACGCGTGCAGCGGCTCGTCACGCGCCTGTTCGCGGATTTCGAGCCCCACGTGCCACGCGTGGCAGTGCCGACCCGCCGCGGCGTACTTCTTGGCGATGCTCGTGTCGGCGGCGATGGAGCCGTAGAGAAAGTCGTACGGGAACGCCGCGAGCAGCTCCCCGATCGATGCGGGCACGAGCGCGAGTGAGCGCAGCACCGCCTCACCGAGAAACACGTGCGTCCCCGGCGTCCATGCGAACGCGGGAGTAGGGAACAAGCCGATTGCCACGATGGCGATGACGGCGGCGCCGAGCATGAATCTCAGCGCCGTGCTCCCGCCTCCCGCGCCTTGCCTCACGCGGTTAAACGCCCAGTCGCTTGCGCTGACGGCGAATGGCCTTGCGCAAGTCGCGCAGCTCGGATTCGACGACGTCAGCGACCGCCTCCCGCGCTGCGTCGACGGCGTCGCCGATCTCCTCGCGCACCGCGTCGACCGGAACGCGGTCCCAGAGCTGACCACCGCGCTTCCGCGCCCAGCGCGCGCCACGACGTCCGCGGGTGCCAGCCCAGCGGGCAGCGCCGGCCGCCGCACCACCGGCCGCCTGGGCGACGGGCGATAACGGCCGCCGCCCGCTCGGCCCACGGCGGAGCAACAACGCCGCACCCGCGCCGATCATCGCACCCAGCACCGCCGCCGTCAGAAGGTCGTACTGCTGGTCACGCGCGCTCGCTCGTCCGCCTCCGGACTCGCGGTCGCTCGCGCCATTCGCCGCTCTCGGTCTCGCCGTCGTCGCCATGAGTCTCCTCGCGCTCATCGAGCGCCTGCTCGTCGTCGAACTCGTCAGCACCCGCGATCAACCCGTCTTCGACCTCCTCGCGAAACGTCGTCGCACCGGCGCGCATCCCGCGCAGCGTCGACGCCGTGGACACGAACACGTCCTCTGCCTCATGCTGCACGACCCGCAGGAGGGCATCCAGCTCGTTGAGCCGTCGTTCCGCGGTCATCACCGCCGTCGTCAGCCGTTCGTTCGCGAGCGCGGCCGTCCGACTGAACTGCTGCACGTCGACACGGATCGACGTCGTGATGTAGTTGACGTTGTCGGCGATCGTGTTGACGTTGCGCACCAGCGGCCCGATGTCCCCGTAAAACCGGTCGATCAGCTCGTTGACGCGCTTGTAGCTGTTGCGAAAGTTCCACGCGGCCGGCACGAGTACGACCGTGAGCACGAGAATGGCGATCGACATGAGCCCCTGCGCGACGCTCGCCACCTTCTCGAACGCGCCCTGCTCGACCGCCACCTGCTTCGTGATGATCGTATCGGGAAGCGTGCTCGCGACCTGTACGAGCCATTCCACACCCAACCGCGCGAAACCCGCTGTCATGCGATGAGGGGATTGATGTGTTACCCTTCGGCGTGCGACGAGTCATTCGCGCGGCCGTGCCGCCGCCCGCGCGAATGTGCAAGGCTGAGGCCAAATCTACGCCGCGCTCAACCCGCCTGTAACCTCTCTCATGGCCGCTGTCCAGTTCATTGTTGAAGGCGGAACGACGCTCTCCGGAACCATTCGCCCCTCCGGCAACAAGAACGCCGCCCTCCCCATCATCGCCGCATCGCTCCTCTCCGAGCATCCCATCACGCTCGAGAACGTGCCGCGCATCCGCGATACCGAAACGCTCGTGGAGTTGGTGCGCTCGGTGGGCGCGAGCGCGGATTGGGTCGGCCGGAACGCACTGCACATCCACGCGAAGACCATTCGGCCGGCCGACCTGGACCCCGAGCTCTGCCGAAAGATCCGCGCGTCCATTCTCCTCGCGGGCCCGCTGCTCGCGCGCTGTGGGGAGATCACGCTGCCGCCGCCCGGTGGCGACGTGATCGGACGGCGTCGCCTCGATACGCACTTCCTGGCGCTCGAGCGGCTCGGAGCCGATGTCAGGGCCAACGACAACTTCGAGCTGCGCGCATCGACGCTCATCGGCGCCGACGTCTTTCTCGACGAGCCGAGCGTCACGGCCACCGAGAACGCGCTCGTGGCCGCGACCGCCGCGCGCGGTACGACGATCCTGCGCAACGCGGCGTGCGAGCCCCACGTGCAGGACCTCGCGCACTTCCTCTGCACGCTCGGGGCGGAGATCGACGGCATCGGGACCAACACGGTCACCGTGCACGGTGGCCGCCCGATCGGCGGCGGCCGTCACTGCATTGGCCCGGACCACATCGAGGTCGGGTCGTTCATCGGGCTCGCCGCGGTGACTCGCTCGGAGATCCGCATCGAGGGCGCGGGCGTCGAGCACCTCCGCTCCACGCTCCTCGGCTTTGCGCGTCTGGGCATCACCTGCCGCATCGACGGGGACGATCTCGTCGTCCCCGCCGAGCAGTCACGCGAGGTCCAGGCCGACTTCGGTGGTCACGTTCCGAAGCTCGAGGACCAACCATGGCCGGCCTTCCCCGCCGACGTGATGTCGATCGCGATCGTGACCGCCACACAGTGCGACGGGCTGATTCTCTTCCACGAGAAGATGTTCGAGTCGCGCCTGTTCTTCGTCGACAAGCTGATCGGCATGGGCGCACGCATCGTCCTCTGCGATCCGCACCGCGCGCTCGTGGCGGGGCCGTCGCCGCTGCGCGCGGCGATCGTCGAATCGCCCGACATCCGCGCCGGGATGGCCATGCTGCTCGCCGCGATGTGCGCCACGGGGACGAGCACCATCAACAACGCTGGCCAGATCGAGCGCGGCTACGAGCGTATCGACGAGCGCCTCAATGCGCTCGGAGCGCGCATCACGCGCGTGGACGAGCGCCGGAAGTGAGCGGCGGACCGCCTGCCGCCGGTGTGTCGGCGGCCGCGTCGCCGCCGGTCGGCGCGCCCTGGCCCGCGGCGTGGTTCGAGGACGTTCCCGGAGTTTCCGACATCGGCGTGCGCGCGTTCACGACCACCCGTGCGGCTGGCAGCTTCGGGGTGGCGAGCGAGGAGCCTGTGCGCGTCGTCATGGGGCGGTGGGATGCGTTGCGTCGAGAGCTCGCGCCGCTCGGTCCGCGACTCGCGACCGCGCATCAGGTGCATGGTGTTCACGTGCTGCTGCATGGTACCGGGTGGGAGGGATGGCTGCGTTGCGGCGATGCCGATGGTCACGCGACGCTCGATCGCGGGACGGCCATGGCGGTCTCCATCGCGGATTGCGTCCCCGTGTTTCTCTGGCACGCATCGGGCGCGGTTGCGCTCCTCCACTCGGGCTGGCGAGGAACCGCGGCGCGTATCGTCGAGCGCGCCCTCGATCTGTTCGAGTCGCGCGGCATTCGCGCGGCCGACGTCGCGGTCCATCTGGGCCCGGCGATCTGTGGCAACTGCTACGAGGTGAGCGCGGACGTATTCGCGCAGCTCACCGGACGCGCCGTGGACTGCGCGACGACAGTCGATCTGCGCGCACGCATTGCCGACCATGCGCGGTTGCGCGGGGTACGGCAGATCTCGGTGAGCGGGAGTTGCACGCGCTGCCACAACGATCGGTTCTTCTCGCATCGCGCCGGCGATGCGGGGCGACAGCTGGGCGTAATGATTGCGGCGCTATGAGATAGCCCCCGTTCGGCTTGACGGTTCATTAGCCGCCGTCTAGATTGTCAACGCTGGCGTCCGCGAAGCGCCGGCGGAATGTGGGGGAGGGTTCCCCACATTTTTTTGTTCTTGGAGGGTACCTCGACACGACATGAACCAGGCGTTGCAAGACGTTGTAGTTGCCGAGCTTGATTCGCTTGGATTCGATTTGGTCGAGCTTCGGCGCGGTGGTACGCGAACGCGACCGGTGGTCGACGTCCGCATCGATCGGCGTGACGGTGAGACGGTGACCGTGGACGATTGCGCCCGCGCGTCGCGCGCTATCGAGGCGCGCCTCGACGCGGGCGACGTGTTCGCGGGGCGGTACGTGCTCGAGGTGTCGTCGCCCGGGGTCGAGCGTTCGCTGCGGACGCCCGCCGACTGGCGGCGCTTCACCGGTCGTCGCGCGCGTCTCACCAGCGCCGCCGTTGGTGGAATGGTCGAGGGAGAAATAGTCGGGCTCGAAGATGACACCGGCAGTGCCATCGCGCTCGTGCGCGACGACAAGAGTGTGACGCATCGCGTTCCGCTCGAGAGCGTTCGTGAGGCGCGGCTGGTGTTTCACTGGAAAGGATAGAGGGCGCCTGGAATGATCGGTTCCGCTGACATCTTGAATGCGATACGCGAGCTGACGAACTCGAAGCAGCTCGACCGGTCCGAACTGCACGGACTGCTCGAGGACGGCATCCATGCCGCGCTCGCCAAGAAACACGGGCCCAACGTCCAGGCCGAAGTCGAGATCGACGAGGATCGCGGCACGATCCGCATCGTGCTCCTCAAGACCGTGGTCGAGGAGGTCAGCGATCCCGGCAGGGAAGTCGCGCTCGAGGAAGCTCGCTTCGAGGACCCGGAGTTTCAGGTCGGCGACATGATGGAGATTCCCGTCGACTTCGCGGAGTTTGGCCGCACGGCGGTGCAGGCCGCGAAGCAGCGGATCATTCAGCGGGTCCGGGAAGGGGAGCGCACCCGAATTCGCGACGAGTTCGCGGGCCGCGTCGGCGACCTCTTGAGCGGCGAGATCCAGCAGATCGAGCGCGGCAAGCTCGTCGTCATGCTGAACAAGTTTCGCGAGGCGGAAGCTATAATTCCTTATCGCGAGCAGAATCATCGCGAGCACTTTCACCAGGGCGAGCCCATCCGCGCGGTCCTGAAGCGGGTGGAGGAGACCCCGAAGGGCCCCCGTCTCATTCTGAGCCGCGCCGACCCGTTGTTCGTGAAGGCGCTGTTCAAGCTCGAGGTGCCGGAAATCCAGCAGGGGATCGTGGACATCCGCGCGGCTGCTCGCGAAGTCGGAAGCCGGACGAAGATCGCGGTGTTCTCGCGCGACGACTCCATCGACCCGGTCGGTGCATGCGTGGGCCTCAAGGGCTCACGTGTGCAGGCAGTGGTGAACGAGCTGAACGGCGAGCGCATCGACATCGTCCCCTGGTCGGCCGATCCGGAGCGGTTCGCGAAGCTCGCGCTCGCGCCGGCTCGAGTCGCGCGCGTGTTCTCCGATCCCACGGCGAAAACCATTCAGGCAGTCGTGGACGAGGACCAGCTCTCGCTGGCGATCGGGCGGAACGGTCAGAACGTGCGGCTCGCGTCGGAGTTGACCGGTTGGAAGATCGATTTGTACTCGAGTCGCGAGTGGCTCGATCGTGGCGGCGATGCTCCGCTGTTCGCGCCGCTTCCTGAGGAACCGGACGAGGCGGCAGACGTCAAGCTGTCGGAGATCGAAGGCATGTCCACCGCGACCGTTGCGGTGCTCGAGGAAGCAGGCTATCGCACGCTGAACGACATCATCGATCTCGAACGCGACGATCTGCTTCGCCTGCCGGGCATCGCGCCCGAGGAAGCCGATCGCATCATCACCATGCTCGATGAATTGACCGAGGACGGTGGTGAGGAAGCGGGCGCTGACGACGGCGCCGGCGAGTCCAATGAATCGCCGCGCCGCGGCGAGTCGGCGGTCTAGGCAACGCAGGTGGACGCCCCGACATCCCGCAAGCTCCTCCGACTTCTCGGGGTGGGGATGAACGGGCGGCTCGTGATCGTAGGCGTGCAGCAAGTGCGGGACGCCGCAAAACGAGGGAAACTCAAGCTCGCCGTCTTTGCGCCGGACGCATCGCGACACAGCCTCGACAAGGTTGTGCCCATGCTGCGGGCGAAACGGATTCGTTTAATTGAAGGACCGCCGGCGTCGGAGCTTGGTGCCGCGGTCGGACGGGAATCGACGGCCGCAGTGGGGGTCATCGATGCACAGCTCGCGAGAGGCATTCGTGCACTCGTCGAGTCCGCCCCGAACGAGGGGCAAGCTGCGGACTCCGCGCGAGTCCGCTAGGAGGACTGTTTGAGCAAGCTTCGCGTACACGACATGGCAGGCGAGTTCGGGATCTCCAGTGACGAGGTGATCAATCTCCTTCGTCAGATGGACGTCCCCGTGCGCAGCCATCTCACTCTACTCACGGACGACCAGGTCGCGCGCATCCGAGCGCGCTGGGAGCGTGAGAAACGAGTTCGCGCCGAGAAGCAGGCGGCGCCGCCGCCGCGTCGGCGACGTGGGACCGCAACGGCAGCACCAGCCGCCGCGGCGCCCACTGCCGCCGCCGCCGCCGCGCCGGCCGAAGGATCCGGCATCCGGCGCCGCCGTCGCCCGGCCGAGCTTGCCGCCGAGACGGCGGGCGTCGCCACCACCGAGGACACTGACGTCGAGGTCGTGACGCCGGACGTGCCCGAACCGGAGCGTGAGTCGCCCGTCGAGCACGAGCCGGACGTCAGCGCTGCGCCATCTCCCGCCAAGCCGTGGGAAGAGCAGCGCCCGGCCGCCGAGGTCGTGGAGGTCGCACCGCCGGCCCCACCACCGCCGCCGGCGGCTGCCGCTCCAACGCCCGCCGCGCCGCCGCGCGCGCCCGAACCCGTAGAGCGTCCTCCCGTTGCCGAGCCACCCGCTCCGCGGCCGGTGGCACCGCCACTTCCGCCGGCGTCCGCCAGCGGAGATCGCCCGCGCCCGCGTCCGATCGTTCCCGGCGCGCCGCGTCCGCGTCCGGTCGCCAGCAGCACGCCGTTCGTGCCACCGCGGCCAGTCGCGTCAGCGGCGCCGGGCGGTGGCATGATGCCAACGCGGCGTGACGACAAGCAGCAACAGCAACGGCCCGGCGGTGGCCAATCACAGCAGCAGCAGCAACAGCCTGCCGGCCGCCGCAAGAAGGGCAAGCGCGGTGCGGTCGATCAGGAAGCGGTGTCCGCCAACATCTTCAAGACGATGTCGGCACTCCGCGGCCCGGCCCAGCGCCGCGGCCCCCGCCGCCCCGACGACCTCGTCTCGCGCGAGGAGATGGAGGCGCAGCGCGAGGCCGAGCGTGAGCGCGAGCGGAAGACCGTCCACGTCAACGAGTTCATCACCGTCAGCGAGCTGGCGGAGATCCTGAAGGTTCCCGCGACGCAGATCGTCGGCTTCGCGTTCAAGAACCTCGGGCTCATGGTGACGATCAACCAGCGGCTCGACTTCGATCAGATCGAGTTGATCGCTGGCGAGTTCGGCTTCCAGGCCGTTCGCGAGGCGGAGTACGCTGCCGATGCCGGTCAGGTGTTGGAAGCGGACAAGGCCGAGGATCTCGTTTTTCGTCCGCCCATCGTTACCATCATGGGCCACGTCGACCACGGCAAGACGTCGCTCCTCGACTACATCCGAAAGGCGAACGTCGTGGCGGGCGAGGCCGGCGGAATCACCCAGCACATCGGCGCGTACCACGTCACGCTGCCCGGTGGCCGCCAGATCACGTTCCTCGACACCCCGGGCCACGAGGCGTTCACCGCCATGCGCGCCCGCGGCGCGCAGGTGACCGACATCGTGGTGCTCGTCGTCGCCGCGAACGACTCCGTGATGCCGCAGACCGTCGAAGCGATCTCGCACGCCAGGAACGCGGGCGTGCCCTTGATCGTCGCCATCAACAAGATCGATCTGCCTGACGCGAACCCCACGCGCGTGACGCAAGACCTCCTGCAGCACGGCGTCGTGCTGGAGGCGTTCGGCGGTCAGGTGCTCTCCACGCCCATCTCGGCCAAGAAGGGAACAGGCGTCAGCGAGCTACTCGAGCAGGTTCTGTTGCAAGCGGAGATTCTCGACCTCAAAGCGAACCCGAACCGCAACGCCAGCGGTACCGTCGTCGAGGCGCAGCTCGACCCGGGGAAGGGCCCGGTCGCGACGGTGCTGGTGCAGACCGGCACGTTGCACGTTGGCGATGACTTCATCGTCGGCCTGTACTCGGGTCGCGTCCGCGCGCTGCTCGATGAGCGCGGAAAGCAGGTGAAAGCGGCGGGGCCGGCTATCCCCGTCCAGGTGCTCGGACTCGCCGGCGTGCCAATGGCGGGCGACGAGTTCCGCGTCGTGGATGATGCGACCCAGGCCCGCGATATCGCGCAGCGGCGCGAGCGGCTCGACCGTGAGGCGAAGAGCCGTCGGACGAGCAAGAGCAGCGTTACGCTGGAAGACTTCATGTCGCAGGCGTCGGCCGGCGAGAAGCGCACGCTGCGCGTGCTCATCAAAGCCGACCAGGGCGGCCCGGCCGAAGCGCTCGCCGACGCGCTCGCCCAGCTCTCCAACGCCGAGGTGCAGGTCGAGGTCGTCCACCGCGGTGTGGGTGCCGTTACGGAGAGCGATATCCTGCTCGCGCGCGCGGCGGGTGCGATCATCGTGGGCTTCCACGTGCGACCCGACAACAACGCGAGAGCCGCGGCCGAACGCGAAGGCGTCGACATCAAGCTGTACAAGGTCATCTACGACGCCGTGAACGACGTGCGCGCCGCGCTCGAGGGGATGCTCCGGCCCGAGCAGCGCGAGGTTGTGCTCGGCGAAGCCGAAGTACGCCAGACGTTCAAGGCGCCAAAGGTCGGAACCGTCGCCGGCTGTTACGTGCGGCACGGGACCATCAGTCGTCAGGCACGTGTTCGTGTGGTCCGCAACGGCGTCGAAGTGTACGACGGCACCATCGGATCGCTCCGCCGGTTCAAGGAGGACGTGCGCGAAGTCAAGGAAGGCTACGAGTGTGGCATCGCAGTCGAGAACTTCAACGACATCAAGGTCGGCGACGTGATCGAGTGCTATCGCACCGAGGAAGTCGCTCGCACGTTGCAGTCGGACTCATCGAGTTGAGCCCGGCGCGGAGCCGCGCGGTGCGAGTACCGCGCGGCTCCGTCCATCCGCCCCCATTCCCGCGGCCCGGCTCGCCGGTGTACCCCGCCGCGTGAGAGAGCCCGGCCCTGCCCGCGCGGAACGCGCGGTGCGATGCGGCCAGGCGAAGGAACCCACCGAATCATGGCGCACGATACCCGCCGACCCGACCGCGTCGCCGAGGCGATCCGCGAAGAGGTCGCGACGTTCCTCGCCGAGGGAGTCAAGGACCCCCGCGTCGTGGGCCTCGTCACCGTCACCGGCGTCGATGTCACGCGCGACCTCCGGCATGCGAAGGTCTACGTCAGCATCCTCGGCAGTGATGCCGAGCGCGCCGCGACGCTCGACGGACTCGCGAGCGTTGCCGTCCATCTTCGATCGCGAATCGGGCGCGCGCTGCGCCTTCGTCTCGCACCCGAAATCGACTTTCGAATCGATGAGAGCATCGCCCACGCGGCGCGGATCGAGTCCTTGCTCGCCCAGATTCGCGATGACCGTCCGGCCGACGACGCCCCCGCGTCCGACCGCCCCGCGTCCGGCGGAGGGCCGAACGATTGACGGAATCCTGCTGGTCGACAAGCCGGCCGGCATCACGTCGCACGACGTGGTGAGCACCGTCCGGCGCGCGTTGGCAACGCGACGCGTGGGCCACGCCGGTACCCTCGACCCGTTCGCCACCGGACTGCTCGTGCTCCTGATCGGGCACGCCACGCGCCTGCTGCCGTACCTCGATGGAGAGCCGAAGGTGTACGACGCCACCATCGCGTTCGGCGCCGAAACCGACACCGATGATGTCACTGGCACCGTCGTGCGCGAGGCGCCCTGGCCTGATCCGTCGCGCGTGCGTGACGCCGTGGTCGCACTGACCGGTGAGATCGACCAGGTGCCGCCCTCGTACTCCGCCAAACACGTCGGCGGGCGGCGCGCGTACGATGTGGCGCGGCGTGGGGGCCCAGTCACGCTCGCCCCCGTCCGCGTGGTGGTTCACCAGTGGCGCCTGCGGCAGCTGACGCCGGCCCGTCTCGACGCGACCATCACGTGTGGCGGCGGCACCTACATTCGCGCTCTCGCGCGCGATATGGGAAGACTGAGTGACTCCGCCGCGCATCTCGTCGCGCTGCGGCGAACGCGCAGCGGAGCGTTCGACGTGGCCGACGCGGACGCGCTGGACAACGTTCGCGCGGGGCGCGCGGCGGTCCGGCCGGCGCTCGCCGCACTACCCCATCTGCCGGCGATCCCGCTGTCCGACGCGGACGTCACTCGCGTTCGGCAGGGGCGCACGGTCCCGGCGACGGCGGGGCGCGGCACCGGTGCACTCGTCGACGAGCGGGGTCATCTCGTCGCGGTCGGGGAGCGCGTCGGCGATGACTGGCAGCCACGCGTGGTACTCCCCAATGCCTGAGCCCCGGCACTCACCCGAGGAATCGGGGCTCCCGCCGAACGTCAGCGCGACCGTCGTCGCGGTCGGAACATTCGATGGCGTGCACCGCGGCCACCGCGACGTGCTCGAGCGACTCGTCGCCCGGGCGTCGCAACTCCGGATGCGCAGCGTGCTCGTCACGTTCGAGCCGCATCCGCTCGAGATCGTGAACCCGACCGCCGCTCCGCTGCTGCTTACCGTCGGCGAGGAGAAGCGCGAGGTCCTCGCCGAGTCGGGGATCGACTACCTGGCGGTGCTGCCATTCACACCGGCACTGGCGCGCTTTGGGGCCGAGGAGTTCGTGAACCGCGTGCTTCGCGAGCGGTTCCGCATGGAACATCTGCTGATGGGCCACGATCACGGGTTCGGGCGAAACCGCGAGGGGGATGTCGAGGTACTACAGGCACTCGGCGCTCGGGACGGATTTCGGGTCGAGGTAGTACCCCCAGTCTCCGTTGGCGATGGTCGGCCAATCTCGTCGACCTCCATCCGGCGCGCGATCGCCGGTGGTGATCTCGAGCGTGCCGCATACGCGCTGGGCCGGCCGTATTCGCTCGGGGGTCGCGTCGTTCGGGGCCAGGCGCGCGGCAGGGGACTCGGCTTTCCCACGATCAACCTCGCCGCGCCGAATGCGAGAAAGCTGCTCCCGCCACAGGGAGTCTATGCCGTTCGCGTTCAGACCCCGGGTGGTGTGTATGGTGGCATGCTCAACCTTGGGCCTCGTCCCACGTTCGGTGATTTCGCGGTGCATATCGAGGCGCATCTGTTCGACGGGTCCGGCGACTGGTACGACGCCTGGGTGCGAGTCGATTTCGTCGCGCGCCTGCGCGACACGCTCAAGTTCGAGTCGCCGAACGCGCTCGCCGAGCAGCTTCGGCGCGACGAGCACGCGGCGCGAGAGGCGCTCAGTGCCCGGCGCTGACGTGGGTCCCCGCACCGCCCGCACCCGAAAACGGCGCGCCACACCGGCACGCCACCGCTTTCACCACACCGTTTTCCGTTGACTCAGCCCAAGTGGCTCCGTAACCTTCAAAGCTGTCCGATCCGAACCCTCCTCCCCGCAGTCGCATGTCCAACTTGAAGTACCGCGTGCTGGTCATCGTTGCGCTGGTAGCGGCGTCCGTGTGGTCGCTCTTCCCGCGCAAGGTCGTCGAGCGTGTCAAGCGCGGTGACAGCTACGTCTACGACACGACCACACGTGTCCCGCTCAAGCGTGGACTCGACCTCCAGGGCGGTATGCACCTGGCGCTCGAGATCGATGAGTCGAAGCAGGCCGTCACCGACAAGTCCGAGGCGCTCGACCGGGCGCTCAAGGTCGTGCGCACTCGTATCGATGAGTTCGGCGTCGCCGAACCGGTGGTGCAGAAGAGTGGCAACGATCGGATCATCGTCGAGCTGCCCGGGATCGATGATCCCCAGCGCGCCATGGACGTCGTGCAGAAATCCGCGTTCCTCCAGTTCCAGATCACCGACAAGACGCAGGCGCTCGAGAAGGTGCTGCCGCGTTTCGACGCGATCGTTCGGGAGAGTGGGGCTGCCGCCGCGGCGCCGGACGTGAGAGGCGACACGGCGAAGGGTGGAAAGGGACTCCAGGAGCTGTTCACTCCGGGCAAGGACTCCGCCGCGAAGGCAGGCGCCGACAGCGCCAACAAGGACACGACGGCGCTCAACCTCGGCTCCGGGGGACCGTTCTCTAAGCTGATCCAGCAGGGCCAGTTCCCGGGTGAGTACTTCGTTGCCGAGAGCGATGTCCCGACGCTGCAGCGTTACTTGGATCTTCCAGCCATCCGGGCCGCAATGCCGCCTGGGAAGGTCCTGCGCTGGGGGAGCGAGACGCAGTCGCTCGGCGCCACGCAGTACCGTCCGATCTACATGCTCGACGCGCGCCCGATCATCACCGGCGAGTATCTGACCGACGCGAAGCCGAACCAGGTTCCCATCGAGGGTACCGTCGTCGAGTTCACCCTGAACAACGAGGGTGGTCGCAAGTTCCGCGCGGAAACCGCGAAGCACATTCGCGACTACATGGCGATCGTGCTCGATGATCGTGTGATGGGTCGGCCGCCAGTGATTCAGAGCGCCATCGGCACGCGCGGGCAGATCACGATGGGTCAGGGTCGTTCGCTGCAGGAAGCGCAGGACCTCGCGCTCGTCCTGCGCGCCGGCGCGCTCCCGGTGCCGCTCAGGGTCGCCGAGGTCCGCAACATCGGCGCGAGCCTGGGACAGGACTCCATTCAGGACGGCGTCCGCGCGCTCCTCATCGCCGTCGGGCTCGTCATCGTCATCATGGTCGGGTACTACCGATTCTCTGGCGTTCTGTCCGTCATCGCGCTCGGGCTCTACGTACTGTACACGGCGGCGATGCTGGCATACTTCAACGCTGTCCTCACATTGCCTGGGCTCGCCGGATTCGTGCTGTCGGTGGGTATCGCCGTCGATGCGAACGTCCTGATCTTCGAGCGCATTCGCGAAGAGCTCAATCGTGGCAAGACCGTGCGCACTGCCATCGATGAAGGATTCCGGCACGCCCTCTCGGCGATTGTCGATACGAGCGTGACGACCATCCTGACCGCCTCCGTGCTGTACCAGTACGGCACGGGCCCGGTGCAGGGCTTCGCGGTCACGCTGATCGCCGGCATCACCGCGTCGATGTTCACGGCGATCTTCGTGGTTCGGACCTTTTACCTCCTGTGGCTCACCCGCTCGCGCGGCGCCCAGACTCTGAGCATCTAAATGCTGCGCATCCTTCACGACACGCGCTTCGACTTCATCAAGTGGTGGCGCTGGGCAGCCGGCCTCACTGCTGGCTTCATCATGCTGGGCCTGGCGAGCTTCGCCTTCCGCGGCGGCGTGAACTACAGCATCGAGTTCACGGGCGGTACGCTGATGCAGCTCAGGTTCAACCAGCCCACGGATGCCGGTCGCATCCGGTCCACGCTCGACCGTGCCGGCATCCGCGGCGCGGAGATCCAGCAGTTCGGATCGAACAGCGAGTTCACCGTGCGCGCGCAGGACAGGCGCGATGTCGCCGAACAGGCAAGCGGCGCGGGAAGCATCGCCGAGCGAGTGCAGACGGCGCTCACGAGCGAGTTCGGGGCAAACTCGTACTCCGTCGTCCGCACCGAGGCTGTCGGCCCGCGCGTGGGCGCCGAGCTGCGGCGCAACGCGGCGATCGCGATGGTGCTCGCGTCGCTGGTCACGCTCGTGTACCTCGCCATTCGTTTCGAGTGGCGCTTTGGCGTGGCCGCCGTGCTCTCGACGGCGCACGACGTACTGCTGACCTTCGCGTTCATCAAGCTCCTGCACATCGAGGTGTCGCTCACGATCGTCGCCGCGATCCTCACGCTGCTCGGCTACTCGGGCAACGACACGATCATCATCTTCGATCGCGTGCGCGAGAACCTGAAGAAGGATCGCAAGTCGCCGCTGTACGACGTGCTCAACCGATCGATCAACGAGACGCTTCCGCGATCGGTGCTCACGCACGCGACGACGCTCGCCGCGACGCTCGCGCTGCTGTTCTTCGCGGGCGAAGTGATCCGTCCATTCGCGGTCGTGATGACGTTCGGCATCTTCGTCGCCACGTTCAGCTCCGTCTACGTGGCGTCGCCGCTCCTGCTGTGGATCGAGCAGAAGTGGCCGCGTACGCTGGGCGACAAGGGTGGCAGCAGGGCCGCCGTGCGCCCATCGCGCACCGAGATGCCGCCGTCGGAGCGCAAGCCGCGTGGACGGCAGCCCGAAGGCGCCGGCACCCGCTGATCTCGAACCGCTCGACACCGCCGCGCACGCGCGGCGGTGTCTGCGTTCATGCGCTTCATCGACAGCCACGCACATCTCGCTGATCCCGCGTTCGACGGAGACCGTGATGCGGTGATCGGCTTCGCTCGCGACTCTGGGGCCGTGGCCGTCGTGTGCATCGGTGAGTCGATCGCGGCCGCGGACCGCGCCGCAAGCATCGCGGCGGCATACCCACGGTTCGCCTATCATACCGCCGGTGTGCACCCGCATGACGCCGCCCACTTCGACGCGGCGCGTGACATCGCGGCGATCCGTCGGCACGTCGAGGCCGGGGCCGTTGCGGTTGGCGAATGCGGCCTCGACTATCACTACGATCATTCGCCGCGCGACGCCCAACGACAGGCGTTCCAGGCACAGCTCGCGCTCGCCGCCGAGGTAGACGCCGCGGTCGTCGTGCATTCGCGCGAGGCCGAGGCGGACACCAAGAGCATGATTGCCGACGCCGCCGCGGCCGGGGTACGCGGCGTCATGCACTGCTTCACCGGCTCGCATGCGCTCGCCGAAGCGGCACTGCGTGCCGGCTGGTACATCTCGTTCAGCGGGATCGTGACGTTCAGAAAATGGGACGACGTCGCGTTGTTGCGGCTCGTTCCCGACGACCGATTGCTCGTGGAGTCGGATGCGCCGTATCTCGCGCCCGTCCCGAACCGGGGGAAGCGCAACGAGCCGGCGTTCGTACCGCGCACCATCGAGCGACTCGCCGACGTGCGCGACTCCACGAGCGACGCGCTTGCCGATCTGACGGCGGACAACGCGCGCCGCGTGTTCGGGCTGGCGATGGCCGGGGCGTACCGATAGAATCTGCGCCGCACACGGCTCTGCTCGCGACAGCGCGGCTTGCGAGTCAACCTGCAACAGTGGGAGGACCTTTGGGGACCGTTCCGTCTGACATCGAGATCGCTCAACAGGCCACCCTGCGTCCCATCACGGATGTCGCCGCCGACCTCGGCCTCGGCGCCGATGACCTGGACCTCTACGGCAAGTACAAGGCGAAGATCGCGCTCGACATCGCCGAGCGCCCCGCGCGCGGCAAGCTCGTTCTCGTGACCGGCATCAACCCGACGGCCGCTGGTGAGGGGAAGACCACGACGGTGGTCGGCGTGACGCAGGCGCTCCGGCGCATCGGCCAGAACGCCACGGTCTGTATTCGCGAGCCGAGCATGGGTCCTGTGTTCGGCATGAAGGGCGGCGCGGCGGGTGGCGGCTACGCGCAGGTGCTCCCGATGGAGGACATCAACCTCCACTTCACCGGCGACTTCCACGCGATCTCGTCGGCGCACGCCTTGCTGGCGGCGATGCTCGACAACCATCTCCATCAGGGCAACGCCCTCGGCATCGATCCACGGCGCATCACGTGGCCACGCACGATCGACATGAACGATCGCGCGCTGCGCGATTGCGTGATCGGGCTGGGCGGTGCCGCCAACGGCGTGGTGCGCGAGGATCGGTTCGTCATCATCCCCGCGAGCGAGGTGATGGCCATCGTCGCGCTGGCTACGAGCGCGACCGACCTCGAGGAGCGATTGGGGCGCATCATCGTGGGCTCCACTGCGGGAGCCGACCGTCAGCCCGTCCGCGCGGGCGACCTGAAGGCCGCCGGGGCGATGGCGTTACTTCTCAAGGACGCCATTCGCCCGAATCTGGTGCAGACGTTGGAGGGCGGCCCGGCGTTCGTGCACGCCGGTCCCTTCGGCAACATCGCGCACGGGTGCAACAGCATCCTCGCCACGCGCTCCGCGCTCGCGCTCTCCGACATCGTCGTCACGGAAGCCGGTTTCGGCTCCGACCTCGGTGCCGAGAAGTTCTTCGACATCAAATGTCGATTCGGTGGGCTCGTCCCCGAGGCCGCCGTCCTCGTCGCCACCGTGCGCGCCTTGAAGCTGAACGGCGGCGCCGCCAAGAATGCGCTGCGGCACGAGGATCTTGGCGCGCTCGCGCGCGGGCTGCCCAACCTCGGGCGGCACATCGAGAACGTTAGGCAGTTCGGGGTGCCGCTGGTCGTTGCCATCAACCGCTTCACCAGCGACACCGACCGTGAGTTGGAGATGGTCGCGGACTACGCCGAGCGTGCCGGTGCCCTCGTGGCGCTGAACGAAGTGTGGGAGAAGGGTGGAGAAGGGGGCATCGAGCTCGCGCGCGTGATCGTGTCGATGCTCGATGCCGGAGGCAGTTGTTTCGCGCCCATCTACCCGACCGCCGCGCCGATTCGCGAGAAGATCGACATGATCGTGCGCAAGGTGTACGGCGGCGACGGTGCGGATTACTCGCCCAAGGCCGAGCGGTCCATCGCGTACCTCGAGTCGATCGGACTTGGTGACACACCGGTCTGCATGGCGAAAACGCAGTACTCATTCACCGATGATCCGTCGGTGTTCGGAGCCCCAAGCGGCTTCCGGATCACGGTGAACGAGGTGTATCCTGCGGCCGGCGCCGGATTCGTCGTCGCGCAGGCCGGTGACATCATGACCATGCCCGGGCTCCCCAAGGTGCCCGCGGCGGAGCGAATGGCCATCCGCCCCGACGGCTCGATCGTCGGGCTGTTCTAGGAGATCATGTGAACGTTCGTATCGTGCATACCGACAAGGCACCGGCCGCAATCGGCCCGTACTCGCAGGGCGTCATCGCCGGAAATCTGCTGTTCACGGCCGGTCAGATCGCACTCGATCCGGCCACTGGGCAGGTCGTACCCGGCGATGTCGCCGCGCAGACCGAGCGCGTCATGCGCAACCTCACGGCGGTGCTGGAAAGCGCTGGCACGGCGTGGGCGGACGTGGTGAAAACGACGGTGTACGTGCACGACATGGCCGACTTCCCCCGCGTGAACGAGATCTACGGCCGCATGATCGGCGATGCCCGGCCCGCGCGCTCGACGGTCCAGGTTTCAGCACTGCCCCGCGGCGTGCTGGTCGAGATCGAGGCCGTGGCCGTGGTGAGATGAAGCTGCTCCATGCCGGGTGGTGGGTAACTTGACGTGCAACGTCGCCCATCGCCCGGCAGAAACACTCCACACGTAATGACCGATGCGTCGATGTCGCACAGCCGCTCCGAGCTCTTCCGCCTGACACAGTTCGCGCGCTGCGCGGGTTGAGCGTCCAAGATGGGTCCGGCGGACCTGTTTCACGCGCTCGCGCCGCTGCCGCGACTGTCTGATTCCCGCATCCTCGTCGGCCATGAGACGTTCGACGACGCGGGGGTCTTTCGCGTGTCCGACGATCTCGCGCTCGTGCAAACGGTGGATTTCTTCGCGCCCATCGTGGACGATCCGTACGAGTTCGGGCAGGTCGCTGCCGCGAATGCGCTGTCCGACATCTACGCCATGGGAGGAACGCCGCTCACGGCGCTGAACATCGCGGCGTTTCCCACCGACCGGTTGCCCATCGACGTGCTGACCGCGATTCTGCGGGGCGGCCAGGACAAGGTGCACGAAGCCGGTGCGCACGTGATCGGCGGCCACACCGTCATCGACGATGAGGTGAAGTTCGGCCTCTCCATTACCGGACGCATCGATCCGCGTGCGATGCTCACGAACGACGCCGCGCGCCCAGGCGATCGCCTCGTGCTCACCAAACCGCTCGGCAACGGGATCCTCGCCACCGCGCTCAAGAAGGGCACGCTCGACGCCGAGACGGCCCGCGCGATGATCGACCTGATGCGCGAGCTGAACGACGTCGCGAGTCGGGTAGCCCTCGACGTCGGATCCCGATGCGCGACGGACGTCACCGGATTCGGGTTGCTCGGCCATGCGTCACACATCGTGCGCGCCAGCGGTGTCACGCTGGCCATCGACAACCGCGCCGTGCCCGTGCTCGGCGGTGCGCGAGAGGCATGGCACTTCGGCGCGCGCCCGGGCGGTGGCTCGCGCAATCTCGAGTACGTCGACACGTTGGTTACATGGGGGGCGTGTTCCGACGTGGATCGCGCGCTGCTCACCGACCCGCAAACTTCAGGTGGTCTCCTCGTGGCAGTGCCTCCGTCCCGGCTCGCTGAGTATGTTTCGCGAGTCCCACGCGCTGTAGAGATCGGGGAAGTGCTGCCGCGTGGTGAGGCTGCGATCGTTCTCGTTTGACGCTCGGGGGGGCGGCTGGGGTCTGGTGGTCTCCTCAGTCTTCAAAACTGATGCGACCCGACGCCGTCGGGTTGGGTGGGTTCGATTCCCACACGCTCCCGCCACACCGCTTCATCGGATCCGCGAGTGGTACTACTTCAACGACGTGTGATCGAGCGCATGCTCGCGGTGAGTACGGTGCTGGCCGCCGCTGCCACGCCGTCCGTACCGCTCGCGGCCCAACAGGTGGACAGCGCCCGCGCTGGCGTTCGCCCGCCGGCGCGTCCCGCCGTGGCGCTGCCGTCCGACTCGGTCAAGCCGCCCATCTCGCCGAAGCGCGCGTTTCTGTATTCGTTCCTGGTGCCGGGCTACGGCCAATCGGTTCTGGATCGACCCATCGCGGGCGCCTTCTTCTTCGGTGCCGAGGTCACCTGGGTTGCGCTCGCCACGAAGTCGGCGTTCGACCTGCGCTACGCGCGCGCGCACGAACGTGACAGCGTGATCGTCACGTACCAGTTCAACTCCGACGGAACCGTGAAGCTCGATTCCCTCGGGAATCCTGCCGTCTCGACTTTCGCGCCCAACCGCTATGCGCGGGAGCGCGTGGCGGCACGGCGAAAGCACCTCGAGGACTACTACGCGCTCCTGATCGCCACCCACCTGCTCGCCGGCGCGGAGGCGTTCGTTGCGGCGCAGCTCTGGGATCTCCCGACACGCGTCTCCATCAAGGCGCTCCCGTTCGGTGCGGCGCTCGCCGCGACGGTGCGCTGGTGAGGCGGCGCTGAGCAACGCGCCGAGCGTGCTGTGAGTACTCGCGCATCACCGATCGGCATCTTCGATTCGGGGATCGGCGGCCTGACCGTGGTGCGCGAAGTCATGCGCCAACTGCCGACCGAACGAATCGTGTACTTCGGCGACACGGCCCGCGTGCCGTACGGACCGAAGAGCCCCGATACGGTGCGTCGCTACAGTCGGGAGATCTCGGCGTTTCTCATGGCGCAGGATGTGAAGGCCGTCGTCGTCGCGTGCAACACCGCGACGGCCCACGCGCTGCCCATGCTGCAGCGCGAGCTCTCGGTGCTGGTCATTGGAGTCGTCGAGCCTGGCGCGCGCGCTGCCGTGGGCGCGACGCGACGGCGCGAGCTCGGGGTCATCGGCACCACCGGCACGATCAGTTCGGGCGCCTACGAGTGCGCGATTCGCGCCATCGCTCCCGACGTGCACATCGTTGCGCGCGCCTGCCCGCTGTTCGTCCCGCTCGTCGAGGAAGGCTGGCTCGACACCGAGCCCACACGCCTCATCGCACGCGAGTACCTTGCGCCGATTCAGGCCGCGAACGTCGACACGCTCGTCCTCGGCTGCACACACTATCCGTTGCTCAAGCCGCTGCTCGCGGAGCTCCTCGGCCCCGGCGTCGCGCTGATCGACAGCGCGCACGAAACCGCGGCGGAGGTCGCGCGGGTGCTGGGCGCGAACAACCTGCTCGCGGAGTCCTTCGCGTCGGCGGCCGCACCGGACACCCCGGCACACCAGTTCTTCGCGTCCGACGCGCCCGAGCAGTTCCTACGACTCGGCCAGCGCTTCCTCGGTTCGGCGATCGACTGCATCGAGACACTCACCCTCGGCTGACCCGCTCCACTCCATCAGCGCGATACGTGTTTGATCGATGCGCAGATAGGTTGGGCGCGTCATCCACGATCCCGCGTTGGCGTACACGCCGCCACCAGGTGCGCGCTCGAGCGCCGCGACGTGCGAGTGGCCGTAGATCAGCAGATCGAGCGCCGGGTCCGCGGCGAGCGCCGACAGCGCGACGCCGCGGAGGCCCCGCCCGCCGTCGCGAGCCTGATACGTACGGCTGGCGTGCGACGAGCCAGCCGCGAGCCGGCTCCCGAAGTCGGGATGGAGCAGGTGACGAAAGGCCCAGATCGATGCCGGGTGTCGGAGCACGGCGCGGAGCCGCCGGTACTTCCGATCTTCGACCTCGCGCAACCCGTCACCGTGCTCCACCAGCGACTTCCATCCCGCGAGCTGACCGTGCCACGGTCCGACGTGATACGTCACCCCGACGTCCCGCCGAAGTACGTCACCGCCCCAGCAGTCGTGGTTGCCCGCTACCCACAATACCGGCATTCCGCGCTCGCTGAGATCGGCGAGCGCGGCCAACACCCGGAACGATCCGCGCGGAACGACCGAGCGCCACTCGAACCAGAACTCGAAAAGATCGCCATTGATCACCAGCGATCCGGCGGTACCGTTCAGGTGCTTGAGAAAGCCGAGGAGATTTCGCTCGGTTTCCTTGGACGTTGCACCGAGGTGGGTATCGGAGAACACGTAGCACGGTGAGGGGAGCACGCGAACAGTCTAGTCGTGGTCGGCCATCTTTACAAACGCGGCGGGAGCAGGCATTTTCGCCGCCGATGCTCCAGCACCGTGCCTTGGCGCCGGTCGCGCACCCATAGGACGTTTCGGAGGAGTGATGCCACAGAACGCGCTTGGCCTGATCGAGACGAAGGGACTCGTCGGCGCCATTGAGGCTGCAGACGCGATGGTCAAGGCGGCGAATGTCAGACTCGTCGGCAAGGAGAAGGTTGGGGGCGGCTACGTCACGGTCATGGTGCGAGGCGACGTGGGTGCGGTGAAGGCCGCTACCGATGCCGGTGCGGCCGCCGCGGAGCGCGTTGGCGAGCTCGTCTCGGTCCACGTGATCCCGCGTCCGCACGCCGAGCTCGAAACAATCCTCCCGCAGGGGCCCGCGGGTGACGCCGGTTGAGCCGTGGGCCTACGGCGCGCTCGGTCTCATTGAGACGCGCGGGCTCGTCGGCGCCATCGAAGCAACCGATGCGGGCCTCAAGGCCGCTGACGTGCGCTTGCTCGGTACCGAGCGTGCGGACGCCGGTCTCGTCACGGTGAAGTTCGTCGGCGCGGTTGCGGCGGTGAAAGCGGCGGTCGATGCCGGTTCGGCCGCGGCCGAACGGGTCGGTCATCTCATTTCCTCGCACGTCATTCCCCGGCCGCACCCGGAGATGACGCTCGCCGTTGCCGACGACGACGAGCCGGCCCCGGCCGTTCCGATGCATGGCGATCGTATCGACGTCGCGACACTCGAGAACGCGAGAGTCGTCGACTTGCGCGCCATGGCACGCCGCATGGACAACTTTCCCATCAAGGGCCGCGACGTTGCTCGCGCCGGTCGTGACGAGCTGCTGGCAGCGTTCCGGTCGCTGAACGCCTGACGGCCGACGACGTGGACGCCGATCTCCGGAGCGTTCAGGAGGCGCGCGATCTCGTCAGCCGAGCCGCCGACGCCCAGCGGCGATTCGCATCGGCGAGCCAGACGGCGGTCGACGCCGTGATTCGCGCGATGGCTGCCGCGGCCGCGACCAACGCAGAGCGCCTGGCGCGCATCGCCGTCGACGAGACGGCCATGGGCGTCTACGAGCACAAGATCATCAAGAATCGATTCGCATCGGAGTTCCTGCTGGACTACATCCTGCCGATGCAGACCGTTGGCGTGCTTCGCGAGGACCGCACGCGGAAGGTCCGCGAGCTCGCCGTGCCAATGGGCGTCGTCGGCGCGATCATTCCAACCACGAATCCGACGTCGACCGCCATCTACAAGGCGCTCATCTCCGTCAAGGCGCGTAACGCGATCGTGATGTCGCCTCACCCGCGCGCCACGAAGAGCATCGTCGAAACGAGCCGTCTCCTCGAGGATGCTGCTGTCGGCGCGGGCGCGCCTCCGGGCCTCGTCAACGCGATGACGATCCCGACGCTCGACGGCACCAACGCGTTGATGCGCCACAAGCAGACGGCCGTCATTCTCGCAACGGGCGGCGCCGATATGGTCCGCGCCGTGTACGCCGCCGGCAAGCCGGCGTACGGCGTCGGGCCGGGCAACGTTCCGGCAATCATCGAGCGCACGGCGCACATCGAAAAAGCCGTCGCTGACGTCGTCGATGGCAAGACGTTTGACGCCGGCGTCCTCTGTTCGGCCGAAAACTCGGTCATCTGCGACGCGCCGGTCGAGCAGGCCGTGCGCGATGCATTCCGCCGCGAGCGCGCGCACTTCTGTAGCGCCGAAGAAAAGCGGGCGCTGGAGCGCCTCATGATCCCACCCACCGGGAAGGGAATCAACCCCGACGTCGTCGGGAAGCAGCCGCAGGAGATCGCGCGGCAGGCCGGTTTTGCCATCGCGCCGGACGCGAAGCTCATGATCGTCGAGCTGAGCACGGTCGGTCGTGACGATCCGCTCAGTCGCGAGAAGCTCTCTCCGGTGCTCGGGTTCTTCGTCGAGAACGGGTGGGAGCGATGCTGCGAGCGCGCCATCCAACTCCTCAACTACGGGGGCCTCGGTCACTCCCTGGGGATTCACAGCCAGGACCGATACGTCATCGATCGGTTCTTCGAAGAGAAGCCGGCGTTTCGCATCGTCGTCAACTCGAATGTTGCGATCGGCGCCGTCGGCTACACGACCGGGTTCGCGCCGGCCATGACGCTCGGCCCCGGCTCGTGGGGTGGCAGCATCACGTCGGACAACATCACGCCGCTCCACCTGATCAACATCAAGCGCCTCGGTGAGGAGATTCGACCGTACGTCGATCCGCTCCGCGGCGCCCCGACGAGCGCGCGTGCCGCCGCTTCATTAGAGTCGCGGCGCACACCCGCTGAACCTCCCGACGCGCCGCTGCCGGCCGGCGACGTGCAGCGCATCGTCGATCAGTTTCTGGCGGGTTTCCGCGCGGGCCGCCGATGACCGACGCCGAGCTCGATCGCCTGGCCGATCTCATCGCGCGGTCGCTCCTCGGCCTCGATCGCGGAGCAGCGGAGCGCGAGCGGGAACCGACGTGGCTTCCGACGCCGGTTCGCCCCGAGCCGCCCGCGCGTGGTGGCGAGCCGCCCGTCTGGACGGGTGCTGCCCAGGAGCTTGGTGACGTTGCACCGTCGAGGAACGGTGCGCCGCCGCCACGTTTCCGCGCCACGACGGGCGAGCTGACGCGTGCCACCCGTGCCGCGGCGGCGGGGCAGGCGCCGCCGCGCGAGCGCCCCACCCGCGAGCCGGAGCGGCGCCTAACGAGGCACCGGCCGGCGAACGCGCCGGCCGTCGACGTCCGCATTGGTGTGTCGAACCGGCACGTTCACCTGTCCGCCGCGCACCTTCAGACGTTGTTCGGCGCCCCGCTCACCGTGGCCAGGCCGTTGACTCAGCCCGGCCAGTTCGCGGCCGCCGAGATGGTGAGTCTCCGGGGTCCGAAGGGCCGGATCGACAACGTCCGGGTCGTTGGTCCGGTGCGCGGAGAGACGCAACTCGAGATCGCCGTCGCGGACGCCGCGGTGCTCGGCATCGATGCGCCGGTCGTGGCGAGTGGGGTCCTCGACGCATCGGCCGGCGGAGTCACGCTCGTGGGGCCGGCCGGCGAAGTGCCGTTGAGTCGGGGGGTCATCGTCGCTGCCCGGCATCTGCATCTCGCCCCCGCCGACGCTCGGCGCTGGGGGCTGCGCGACGGCGATCGCCTCGACGTCCGCTGCGGCGTGGGCCCACGCGCTGCTACCCTGCACGACGTGCTCGTCCGCTCCGGCGAGGGGCACGCCACGGAGCTCCACCTCGACACGGACGAAGCGCGCGCCGTTGGCGTGCGCGGCGGCGACACGGCGTCGGTCGTCGCCTGGCGGGGCGCCGAGGCGGCGCGCCGACCGCTCGTCACCGAGCGCGACGTGCTGCAGATCGCCCGTGCCGGCGGCCGCCTGCCACCCACGGCGATTCTCACGCCGAGCGCTCGCGACCGGGCAGCGGCGTTAGGCATGCTCGATCGGTGACTGGCACGCACGTCAGCGAGTTTCGGGTCCGCTACGCCGAAACCGACCAGATGGGGGTCGCCTATCACGCCGAGTACCTGGTGTGGTGCGAGGTCGGTCGCACCGACTTCATCCGCGCACTCGGCCTCCCGTACGCCGAGCTCGAGCGCCGCGGTACCGCGCTCGCCGTCGCCGAGGCGTCGATCCGCTATCATGCCCCGGCACGGTACGACGATCTCATTCGCGTCGAGACGCAGCTTTCCGAGGTACGCTCTCGGGCCATCACGTTCGAGTACCTGATCCGGAACGGCGAAACCGGAACACGGTTGGCGACTGCCCGAACGCTGCTCGTTTCACTTGATCCATCCGGCAAGCCGGTGGCACTTCCGCCGGACGTCCGCACGCTCATGGCGCGCGGCGCGTCGAGTCCATGACGTGATGCGCGCGGTTGCCCATCGTCCGCGTGCGGGCGCGCCAAGTCACCGAAACGCGGGTATTACCGTTCGATGAGGATTCCCATGGCCACGCACCGCAGTCGGCCGCTCCTGCTGTGGTTCGCTGTGGCGACGTGTGCGACTGCCCTTGCCTGTGCACCGCGCGCCGGAACGCTCCGAGGGGCGCCTGCGCCGGCGAGATTTCCGCGCGCCGAGCTACCGCCCGGACATCACCGCATCGTCTTCCGCTGGGAGTACGTGGATCAGGCCCTCGCCGCACGTGGCGAAGGCGTCGCACGCGTGTCGGCTCCCGACAGCGTTCGGCTCGATTTCTTTCTCGATGGCGGGCTCGGAGGCGGTTACGCGATCGTCGTGGATGATTCGGTGGCTACACCGGGCGGCGATCAGGTGCGTCGATACCTGCCCCCCGTCGCGCTCCTCTGGGCGGCGCTCGGCCGATTGGCGATCCCGCCGGCGGCTGACACGGTCGCGAAGGTTGACGGAGACACGCTGCGCGCCGACATTGGGCAGAATCCAACATGGCGGGTTACGTTTAGCGGCGATCGGCTCACTCGAGTCGAGCGAATCGTCGGTGGCCGCCGCCTCGAGTGGGTCAGCAGAACGGGCACCGAGATCCGCTATCAGAACGAGCGTGCCGCAAGGTCGCTTACGCTCAAGATCACCAGCACGGATGATGTTCAGCCGTTCGATCCGGAGATTTGGCGTCGTTAGCCTGCTGATGCTTGCCGGCTGCCTCTATGGGTTCACCGGCGGTGGGCTGCCGAGCCACATCCGGACCGTTGCTGTCCTCCCGTTCGAGAACCAGACGGCGGCGGCTGAGCTCACGCGCGAGCTGTCGGACGCGCTGCGCCGCGCGATGCAATCCCGCCTCGGCCTGCGCGATGCCGCCGAAAATCGTGCCAACGCCGTCGTGAGGGGAACCATCACCAGGTACGAGCCCGATGTGCCGGTGGCGTTCAGCGCCGATCCCAACCAGGCGACCACCGCGCGGCGCCGCGTGCAGATCACCGTGGACGTCCAGATCGTCGATCAGAGCAACGGAAAGACGCTCTGGGAGCGAAAGGGGTTGTCCGCGGAGGGCGAATATGCGGAACGCGCCGAGCCGGAAGGCCGGCGTCAGGCGCTCGAACGGATCGTGAACGACGTCATCGAGGGCGCACAGTCACAGTGGTGAGAACTCGGCGAGCGCGCACGAGCGTCGGGTGCCTGGTCACACTTCTCCTCATCGTCACGGCCGTGTACTTCGGCTTCAACATCGGTGAGGCGTACTTTCGCTACTATCGCTACCTCGATGGTATGAAACAGGAGGCGCGTTTCTCCGCGCGACTCACCGACGAGGAGATTCAGCGCCGCCTCGTATCACTCGCTGATTCCCTCGGGCTGCCCGAGGCCGCCGGGCGCGTCAGCGTGCGGCGCGCGGCCAATCGCATCTCGATTTCCAGCGCGTACTACGAGCGTGTCGAGCTGCCTCTCACCGTGCGGGACATCCTGTTTCGACCGCAGGCCGAGTGGACGTACTGACCCGCTTCGATCCGCGCCGGAAAGTGATGTCGTGGGAAGCCCTCGTGCGCTGGCGCGAGCACCAGCGCGGGCGGGTCGTCTTCACGAATGGCGTGTTCGATCTCCTGCATCCCGGACATGTGGACATCCTCGTGGGGGCGCGGACCTGCGGCGATGCACTCGTGGTCGGCCTGAATAGTGACGCATCGGTCCGCCGGTTGAAGGGTCCCGAGCGTCCGGTACGTACCGAAGCGGAGCGTGCGTACTTACTCGCCAGCCTCGAGGCTGTCGACGCGGTCGCCGTGTTCGAGCAGGACACGCCGCTCGAGCTGGTGACCGCGCTCCGCCCTGATGTCATCGTCAAAGGCGGGGACTACTCGCCGGAGACGGTGGTGGGCGCGGCCGAAGTCCGTGCTCGCGGCGGCGACGTGGTGATCGTGCCGCTCACCCCCGGACACTCCACAACGTCAACAATCGAGCGCCTCCGTGGCCGCTGACCTCCCCCGAGGCAACACCAGAGCAGCAGCATCGCTGCGCCCCGTCACGCTCGAGCGGAACGCCGTGCCGTACGCCGAGGGGTCGTGCCTCGTCGCATTCGGCGACACGCGCGTGCTGTGCGCCGCGTCAGCCGAGCTTTCGGTGCCGGCGTGGAGGAAGGGTCGTGGGGAGGGCTGGATCACGGCGGAGTACGCTATGCTCCCTCGGGCGACGCGAAGCCGAACCTCGCGCGAGCGGTCGCAGCTCGGGGGCAGAACGCAGGAGATCCAGCGGCTCATCGGGCGAAGCATGCGTGCGATGGTCGATGACTTCCGTTTCGGCGAGTTCACCATCCGGGTCGACTGCGATGTCTTGCAGGCCGACGGGGGGACCCGTACAGCCGCCATCACCGGCGCATGCATCGCGGTGCACGACGCGTTCGAGTGGCTCGTCGCCCGCGGGCATCTTTCGGCCTCACCGGTCCGCCGGCGGGTTGCCGCGGTCAGCGTCGGAATCGTCGATGGCGTGCCGCTCCTCGACCTGGACTACGACCTCGATGTTCGCGCCGAAGTGGACATGAACGTGGTCATGAGCAGCGAAGGGCGGTTCGTCGAAGTGCAGGGGACGGGCGAGCGTGGCACGTTCGACCGCGCCGAGCTCGATATGTTGCTGCAGCTTGCAATTGATGGAATCGCGACGCTCGACACCGAGCAACGGCGAGCGCTGGGAGTGTGAGCGCGACGGCTCTGCTTCTGGCGACTCGCAGTGCTGGCAAGCTGCGTGAGATCAAGCCGGTGTTCGCGGCCGCGGGGCTCAGCCTGGTGGCGCTCGACGACCTCGGAATCGACGAATCCGAAGAGGAAGCCGAACTCGAGTCGTTCCCCACTTTCGAGGGAAACGCACGCGCCAAGGCGCGCTACTTCTTCGAGGTGAGTGGCGGCATCCCGACCGTCGCGGACGACTCCGGGTTGGAGGTCGATGTGCTGGGCGGCCGCCCGGGTGTGCTCAGCAAGCGGTGGTCGGGACGGACGGACCTCCGTGGCCCGGAGCTCGATGCCGCGAACAACGCGACGTTGCTGGCGGCGCTCGACGGGCACGATCGACCCGCCGCGCGATACGTCTGCGCGGCCGCGTTCGTTGCCGTGGGCCGGGACATCGTAACTCGCGGGGAGACGGCTGGCCATATCGTCCCTACACCACGCGGCACCGGTGGCTTCGGCTACGACCCGTACTTTCTTTCATCGGAGCTCGGGCGCACGTTCGGCGAAAGCAGCTTGCTGGAGAAGCAGCGAGTCAGCCACCGCGGCCGAGCGTTCCGCGGGCTGCTGTCGGCTATCGTCGCGGGCCGTTGACCCGCTTTCTCGATCCCGCTAAGATTGGTCGCAGCGGGGCGTAGCGTAGCCTGGTATCGCGCCTGCTTTGGGAGCAGGAGGTCCCCGGTTCAAATCCGGGCGCCCCGACTCGTGGCGCTCGGTAGTCGGGAGCGTCAGTCCGGCTTTCCCGTTGCGCCAGTAGCTCAGGTGGATAGAGCGACAGCCTTCTAAGCTGTGGGTCGGGGGTTCGAGTCCCTCCTGGCGCGCCAGTCGATCGGCTCGTGGCGTGCGGGTAGCCCGGTGTTTCCGCGACGTGCAGCGGTTGACACTTGGCTCGAACACGTTGAGAGTGAAGTAGGAATATTTCCGCGACCCGTTCTCCATTACTCGCACTCGTAGCTCAACTGGCAGAGCAGCGGACTCTTAATCCGTAGGTTGAAGGTTCGACTCCTTCCGAGTGCATTCCACTAGATTCTGTGCGGCATTTCGGCCTGGCGGCTTCCGCCCAGGCCGATTGTTTTTTCTGCCATCGGCCGCGCGGATTCGCGGACGCGGCGTGAACGCGACGCCTCCTGATTGCAGCGTCGCCGCGGCATGCGTTGCGTTCGTTCGCAGAAGCGTGGTTGTCACCCTACAGTTTCGAAGCAGTCAAGGCGGACGAAACGCGCGGGGCTCACGCGTCGGTGGGCGGGCCTCTCCGCGGCCGAGTCGCTCGAGCTCGAGGTCGGCACGCCGAACCCATGTGGTATGTAATGCAGTTCCTTTATGTTGCGTGGCTCACTCCGACGACGTGCTGGACGATGTTCACCGCACCGGACGACGCTCCGACGTGGCGGGACTGATCACGGTTGGGCCGGCACGTTCGCTGCCGTTCCGCATGGCGAACCCGTCAACGAATGAGGCGGTCTTGCTGGGATTCTTGGCTCTGATCATGGCGCTCGTGGGCGTTCCCGCCTCGACGCTCAACGCACAACGGTCGTTCGCGGCCCAACGCGACGCGTGCCGGTGCGAGCCCGACAACGGTAAACCCCGTCGGCCCAGGTTCCTGCTTCCGATCGCTGGAGGCATAGGAATCCTGCCCATCTCGCTTGCTGCTCGCGACAGCCAGCTCCCGTCGCTTGCGGTGCCGTCACTGGTGGACATCCGTGATAACACTCCCCGCAACGCACTCGAGGGCGAACGGGCGCTTGCCGTCGGTGCACTCGCTCCGGATACCGCGACAGCGCTCCCAACGCTGATGCTGATGGCGGTCGGGATGCTTGCCGTGGGCGGCTACTTCCTCGTTCCTCGGCGGCGGGGACGCCGTGCACGCTCTGGATGGCGCATCCGCCGCTCGGGTGCACATGGTGGATGGCGGCTGCGCACCGTGCACCGCAGGCGAGTGGGCGTCGCGATAGCGGGAGGCGGCGGCCTCATGCTGATGCTCGGTACGCGCGAGTACGCGGAGGGCGCCGAGGCGCAACGGCGGGCGCGCGCGGAGTGGTTCCAAGTGGGGGGGAGCATCGTGCGTCTCGATGCAGAGCCCCGCAATGAGGCGATCGTTCGGCAGATCGAGTCTCGACCTACTGTCGTTCCGGTGACGGCGAGTGCGGGCATTCAACCGACCTCGGCAGTTCCGCTTCCGGTTCTGGCGGTCTCGGGACGTGAGATCCGCCGGGGAACTCCGGTCGCCCGGTTGCTCATTCCGACCATCGATCTTGATGAGATCGTGATGGAAGGGGTTGGGCCAGTCGAGCTGAACGGTGGCCCTGGGCACTTTCCAGGGAGTGTGCTTCCGGGAGGGGCGGGAAATTCGATTCTGTCCGCTCATCGCGATCGTCATTTCCGTCGCGTCGGCGAGCTGGCCGTCGGTAGCCGGATCCGTACTGAGACGCATTCGGGCGCGACGGAATGGGTGGTCACTGAGCGGCGCATCGTGTCTCGCGACACGCCGTCGTTGTTCGAGGAGTCGGACCCGACGTTGACACTCACGACGTGCTGGCCACTCCGGTATTTTGGACCGGCCCCCGACCGTCTGCTGATCATCGCGAAGCCAGCTCGGCAGTAGGCACGTGTTGGTGCCGTGCGTACGTGCGGTAACGGTTCACATCGCACGGGCAAAGTCAATTCACGCGGGAAGTTGCGTGCATTGCCCATGATGCTGATGGGCTTGGGTTTGGAGTGGGGATCTGTGGCGATTGCGAGAGCGCCGGCTCGGGACGAGCCGGCGCTTTTTGTTTCGTACAGCTGACTTGAATCCGTTGCGGGGGGTGACTAGAATGTGTTCCCGCTCGTGGAAATGGGCGGAAACATGTGGTGCCCACGGGCCTTCGGGCCCGTTGCCGTTTGGGGCGATTGAGGTGGCTGGATCGTCGGCGCGGCGGTTGACATTGCCTGCTGGTTTGGGTAGAATAGTAGGCTGTCGTTTACGCGACATGAGAGCTGTTTGATAATCGAGCTTGAGATCGCAGAGTGTGCGAGGCGAACTCTATGATCCGGGGCGGTTCAGGGCCTCGGGGAGAGTTTTTGACCTGATCATTCTGAGTGATTCGGACGCGCTGTCACGCAACAGCGCGACAGCAGTTCGAAGAGCCAACGAGCATTGAACTCTTGGAGAGTTTGATCCTGGCTCAGGACGAACGCTGGCGGCGTGCTTAACACATGCAAGTCGAGGGCGGGGGGTAACCCCTGACCGGCGAACGGGTGCGTAACACGTGAGCGACCTGCCCCTCCG
>Ga0255338_1001469_pt1 | contig 44307 bp, 70 predicted proteins | sample MeOH1_35cm_T4_19_FD_203715 | JGI IMG/M metagenome (GOLD analysis project Ga0255338, IMG submission 203715) | Sandy soil microbial communities from University of British Columbia, Vancouver, Canada - MeOH1_35cm_T4_195 | ecosystem: Engineered > Artificial ecosystem > Sand microcosm > Unclassified ... | reverse complement strand
GACGAATGGTGTCGAGTCGATCAAGACGAAGGGGAAAAACGATTCTGTTTCCCCTGCGCCCGCCGCACCAGCTACCGGGGAATCGGGGGCGGAGAAGTTGGACAGGCTGGAGCGCGTATTGGCGGGCTACGAAGATATGCCTGCCACCCCGCCCGCAGCAGAGGCCGCATCGGCGCAGCAGGATGAGCGCGAGGCGTTGGTGTGGGTATTCGTGAACGGTCGAGGGGAAGTGCAGACGTGGTGCCAGCCATACTTTGTCGATCCGCGAGGGGGCGGCCTTGATTCTTTGCGCACCGATCTGGACAAGCATGAACCTGAGAACGCACCCCACGCATGGGTGCCGCTTTACCGCGCCGCCCAGCAGGTGCAGGCCGGTGGCGAGGATAAGCGGTACCGCATCGGTGCTGCGTGGAAGCGTGGCGGGTCAGCCGGATATACCCGCACGTCACTGCCGGAAAATGCGCGCGACGGCCAATATCAACTTTGGGCTGAACTGATTCAACCATTCACCGCCATGTCCCGCGAGCAGCCGCCAACCGCAGGAAATGACAATTCTTAGGGTTTGTCCTGATAGCGGAGGGTGAAGACACCGCATAATATGGAGTCATGGAAACGGAGGCGGACATGGACAAGCAAGACATCATCACTGTGGCGCTGGCGGTATCGGCAACGGTGGCGGCACTTGCATTGGCCTATGTGATTGCCAGCCTCCTGACAGGACATTTCTGGTACGGTTGAAATAGGAGACAACCATGGGACAGGCAAGAGTGAATGCGCGACGTCGCAGCCAAGCGGCAAGCGGGTTCAAGAATCTGGCACCGAAGCAGCGCCCGCATTACAAGAAGATGGACGCGGCAACGAGCGCAAGGCGTCTGCAAGCATTGATTGTGCGGGAGCGCCGCATCAAGCAGGGGTCGAAAAAGAAGTAAGGTTTATGGGCGTCTGACACTCCCTGCGCACAGTGGTCCGGTAGTATGCAGCCACCCCCTCACACCTCACGGTGCGGGCAATGGGAGCAAAGAACCCGGGGCACTCCCCCGCATAGTGTCAGAGCCCACCCCTTCCGACTTGCATGCCGCGCCGCATGCGAGGCTCTTACCCAGATGCCGGTATCTGGGGGAAGAAAAACCGGCACCAGCAGCGGGCTTGCCAAGAGCCCAGCGTGAGGCGAGTCCTTCGGTGGACAGTCAGGCAACAGCGCATAAAATCTTGGACTTTCGCTGGGATCGTATTAGCGTGGCGCCGCCCCACAGCACCCAGCAGGCGGCAAGAATTTTCCTTACGTGCGAGATAGCTAGGCCCCGCAAGGGTTGTCCAAAGGTCTCTGAAGGATTCGGCGGGATGCACGTTGACTATGCCGACCCCAGCATTGCGGGTGTAATCGAAGGTACGCGCCACTACCGGGAGCAGTGTTAAACAAGCGCCGGCTGGCCCACGTTACGGGCCACCTGTTTCAGGCTTGCGCCTTTGCTGCGTAGACTCCTCTCGCAGCGGAGAGACGGACGGGTGGGGGGCAACCCGGCAAGAAAGAGCCCCCACTAATTTTGGAAAACAGCAGTAGTGTGGGAGGAGCGGAATGACTACCCGCCGGCGATCAAAGTGGGGCGCGCCTCGTAAGCGCGAAACCCAGCCCCTAGTCAGGGTGAAGCCTAATCCCCCCACACTACTGCTGTTTTCGTTTTGACGTGCTAAGAGACCATCATGCCCAACCAATACACAGGCCCCAACATCAAGCCGCTGAACGTAGCGACCCGCAAGAATCGCCATCTGCTGACCGTAGCCCTGACTGGCTGCTACTACGGGGAGTGCCACAAGCTGGCCAAGACACGAGACTTGGCTGCTGGCCAATTTCTCTATGTGGTGCCTCACAACGACAACTCCCACGATAAATTCGCTATCGGCGTCTATGTCGTTGACACAGACGGCGTGCATAGCCACAACGGTACGAGGGTTTCGCGCCTTGGATGGATTTCCAACAAGGGACTTGAAGATCAGACGCAGAAGCTGTTGCTGTGGAAGATGCTCACAGTCGGTATCCGCGTAGAAGGCAAGCTGATGTCGCTGACCACCTCCGTGGATGACAAGATCAACTGGGCTAACGTCGAGATCAAGTTGGCTGAGGAGTTCGCATAATGGCGCCTCCCAACAAAGTGCAGACCTCCCCAGTCGGTAGCGGGGGGAGCGGTCGCCCCAACTTTCAAGTGGGCGATATGGTTGTGATAGAAGGTCCGCATCCATCCGTGTTTGATCCTGAGTGGGTAGGCAGCATGATGGATCAGTTTGTGGGGCCGTGCCTGTTCCGCGTCGAGGATGCCGCGCAGAATCCTGTCACACTGGGGTGGTGGCTTGCGCTATCTGACCCATACAGGCATTTCGCTGGCTTGTCAGTGTCCCAATTCGTATGGAAGCCTGATTGGCTTCGCGTCGTAGCCCCGGCGCTCCAGCCCCAAGCCAAAGCGGCAAAGACGGTCAAGGTGGCTGTGCCTGCTCCTCCTCCTGCGCCGTTTGATCCCAAGCAGTACATGACTGATCCTGATTCATGTGGAGGGGACTTGGGCTACGATGAGCCTCTCAGCGCAGAACCTGTGAAGGTGCCTAAGAAGGAGACCTTCGTTTACACGCAGAAGCATGAGATCACGCCGCAGCAGCCGGGCGAGACCGACAAAGCGTACCTGCGCCGCATCCTAGGACGCTGAAAATGAGCTACATTCTGGAATTTCTCTGCTATTTCGCGCTGTTCTACGCATTGTTCGAGGTCATGAAATGAGCACACCTGTACTGGTTTTGGGAGAGAGCGGGAGCGGCAAGTCCGCCTCGTACCGGAATCTCGACCCCAAGGAGACCCTGTTGATTCAGGCCATCGAGAAGCCACTGCCGTTTCCCAACGCGGCAACTAAGGGTTGGTCCCGATGGGACGCCGAGAAGAAGGCAGGTAATATTTTCGTGACGGATCGCTCGACACAGATCATGGATCTGATGCAGAAGACGAGCCGCAGGATCATCCTGCTGGACGATTTCCAGTACGTGATGGCGAACGAATTCATGCGGCGCAGCGACGAGAAGGGCTACGACAAGTTCACGGAGATTGGCCGGCACGCATGGGATGTCCTGTGCATGGCGGCAGTCCTGCCCCCCGAGAAGCGGATCTACATATTGGCCCATACGCAGCAAAGCGACGATGGCACCAAGACCAAGATCAAGACCATCGGGCGGATGCTGGACGAAAAGATCACGGTCGAGGGCATGTTTTCGATTGTGCTGCGAGCGGTGGTACGGGATGGGGAGCACTATTTTTCCACGCGCAACAACGGCTCGGATACGGTGAAGACCCCGATGGGGATGTTTCAGGAAGAACTGATCGCTAACGACCTGAAACTTGTTGATGACGCGATCACCAAGTATGGCTGGTAACCCCAGCTTCCAACGCTAAACGAGGACTCTTTCCAAAATGGCAAATTCACACAACTACGACTACGACCCGGAAGCCGCTGGCCATGCCGACGACAACGCAAACCGGATCGACGCAAGCGGCCCCTTCATCGGCACCTTCGAGTACGCCGAGGCCGTGACCTCCTCCCAGAAGGGTACCGAAGGCATGAAACTGGGCTTCGATGACGGCCACGGCGGCAAGTGCGAACTCACGCTGTGGACGCGCAAGGCTGACGGCACCCCGCTCTTCGGCTTCAACTTCGTGCAGGCCATGATGACCATCTTCGGCCTCAAGGGTCTCAAGGCCGTCAAGGGCAAGGTCTACACCTACGACCAAGAGAACAACAAGCGGCGGGGCCTCGAAGAAGACGGGCAGGTGTTCCCGGATCTGCTGAAGAAGCCCATCGGCCTGATGCTCCAGAAGGAACTGAAGACCTCCCAAGCGGGCAAGGACTTCTTTGACATGAACGTCTGGGGCGTCTTCCATCCGACCAGCCGGCTGACCGCCAGCGAGATCCGCGAGAAGAAGGCCAAGCCGGAGAAGTTCGAGAAGATGGTCAAGTCCATCCGCGACAAGGACAGCCGCAAGAAGAAGGAAGCCGCCGGCACGGAGCCTGACCAGCCCGCTCTGGGCGCGGAAGCCGGTAACTTCTGATCATGGGTACCGAGCGCGACGCAAGCGAGGCGTCTGTGGTGGCCACGTTGTTGGCCATCGCAGTAGGAGTAGTGGTAGCTTGTGCAGGAGCCATTGCCTACGTCATCTGCGACGCTTCCCGCTGAACAGAACCATGAGCCAGCCGTGACTCCTTTAACTTGCGCAGGCCAAGGTGCTGGCAGCCTGCTACCCAAGCCCACGACTATTCCGCTCAAGCTGCGCTACAACGCATCGAGAGGCTCACAGACCCCGGTGCCGCTGCCCATCGTAAGCGGAAAGGCAGCACCCATTCAGGAGCAAAGCAAATGACCGTCAAATTTATCCACCTTCGTGCTGGCATCATGGACGTGAGCCCCTTCGGAGGCACGACCATCGCCTACGAATACAACCCCGAAACCTGCGACCTGCGCTACGCCGTGGCCAAGTGCAACCCCAAAGAGCACTACTGCAAGCGCGTGGGCCGTATGGTCAGCACAGGCCGGCTCAACAAGGCCCCGCACGGCTCGCTACTGGCCGACCCCGCCAAGAAGCTGACGCCGCAAGTCCTGCTGGACGCCTACCGCAACCACATCCTCTGAGCCCCGCCATGACATCCAAGACCATCGCAGAACTCTGCACAGCCGCCTACAACAACAGCGCCAACCACGGCTTCTGGGACGACTACGACGACATGCTCCCCACGCTGGTTTTCGAAAATGGCCCCAACAGCGCCAAAGAAAAGAAGTACGAGGTGGACGTCAAGCTGTCGAAGATCGCGCTCATGCACAGCGAACTGGGCGAGATGACAGAGGGTGTCAGGAAGCCCGGCCCGGATCAGCACTGCCCTGCCTTCTCGCAGGAAGAGATCGAACTGGCCGACACGCTCATCCGCGCCTTCGACTACGCCGGGCGCTTCGGCCTGCGTCTGGAGGAGGCTGTCGAGGCGAAGATGGACTACAACCAATCCCGCCCTTACAAGCACGGAAAGGCAGCATGACCCAGATCAAACGAGTTCTGCGCACCGAGACCGAGTGGCGGCTGCTTGGGCGCTTCGTCAAACAGAAAGCCACACCTTTCATGCGGTGCCAGTCTTCGGGCGAACCGCTGTACCACGAAAACCAGACGTTCACGGTAGGGGACCACCCCCACCACGTCCCTAACTACATCGGGGGAGAAAATGATTCAGCTTAGGGGTCAAAAGGCAGACGGCACGCCCACCTATTTCATGGGCCTGACCGCTGACGAAGCCAATGCACTCTTCTTCAAGGGCATGCCGCTGGTGGTGGATCTGGTGGATCTGGGCAAGACCGACGACCTCACGGTCATTGTCCTGTACGGGCGCACCGAGCAAGAGGTGGTCGATCAACTGGCTGCGCAAGGCATCAGCGTTGCCCTCAACCCTGAAGATGGGAAGACATCATGAATGCCATCCTCCTCCGAGAAGCATATGCCTACATTGCTGCCGTACCTGACACCCATGTCCGTCTGGACACCTATCGACATGTGGCTGACGATGGCACCATTTCTGGCTGTGTACTGGGCCACATGGCCATGGCTCACATGTTCGGCCTCTCCTTGGACAGCAGCGGCTGTCTGCGCTGCGCAGAGGGAGAGCAGGATGGCGAGGCGTGGCTTGTCATCGCAGAACGACTGGGATTGAATCTGCATGACCTGATCTCCCTCGTCGGCATCCGCCAAGCCAGCGAGCCCACCAACATCAGTGACAAGGAACTGGTGCTCGACAGGTTCCAGCGTCTGTTTGCCCGCCACGCCGTAGACCTATGCTCGCGCGGCTACTACCTGCATCTGGAGGCATAACATGCAAGGCCCAATGCAAGCGGCTCTCGAAAAGGCAAAGCTGTCTCAAACCGGGGCTTCTCAGTTCACGGCATTGGAACTGGCGCAGTGCCCGGCTCCTGCCCCGGAGCCAGCCACCAAGCGGGAACGCAAGAAGACGGTCTCCGGAGCGCAGCACGGGCAAACGGGGGGCCAAAAAGAGAAGTTCACTGCCGAGTTTAAACGCAAGGCAGTGGCCCTTTACCAAGCCATGGGCGATGCCCCCGCAGCAGCGAAGGCTCTGAACATCCCCACTGGCACGCTCTATACGTGGATCTACCGCGTAGAGCACGGTGGCAAGCTGCACGACTCTCTGGGCATGGAGCCATGGATGGGGGAGCGCTACATCAACCCCAACCCACAAAAGAACCCGACCGGAAACCATGCCGTGAACTGGAAAGATAAACTCAGCGCAGAACGAACCCCGCTATCCCTTGGAGTGACCAACGCCAGCATAGAGAGCGGCCCCACCTCCGAAGAAGTCATGACCAAAATCGAAGCCGACTTCAAAGCGAGGGCGGCAGCAGAGCGCACAGGCCAACTCTGGCCCAACGGCGGTGCCATAGCCGGAGCCATGGGAGGGGGCATCTCCTGTGCCGAGAAGAAAGACCGAGGCTATGTGCCTGAGCCAGCGAAGCAGGCAGAGCCGCACTATGCGGTGGAAAATCGGTTGCGTGCGGAGAACGAAGCCCTCCGCCAGATTATTCGTGGCTTCTACGCGCTGTTGCACCTGAACTAAACCCTTTCTCACTCTGGAGATATCATGGTCGTTGAAACGCTTCTCGTGGTTGCTGGTGCCGCTTCTGGCGCGGGTGGCCTCTGGTACTTCACCAACAAGCTGGCCCCGAAACTCAAGAAGAAGGCAGCAAACAAGCGCCGTAGCGAAACGGCCAAGCAAACCGCTGCGGCCAAGAAAGCTGCGGCTGTCAAAACCCCATCGGAGTGAACCGTGGAAAAACTTCTCGCCCTTCTCAAAGCCCACTGGAACGATAACTACTTCAAGTACATCGTAGCAGCAGCGGCCCTCATCATCCTTGGCGGCGGGCTCGCCTACTGTACTAGCGCCAACGCAATGACCATTCGCGGCAATCAAGGCAAGTGCGTGGCGCTCGCTGAAGACGTGATGACCATCTCCGAGATCCGCGACAGCGGAGCCAAATGGTCAGACCTGCAAGCACAACTCGAACCTCAATTCACGAAGGTGGTCGGCCAGCCTGACTCCTATATCAAGGACCGCGAGGACTTCGATTACGTGATGAAGGCATTCGAGTTCTCCTTCCAAGTCCCCAACGTGCCGGGCCTTGACGTAGCCAAAGCGGTGTACGCCCACTGCATGAGCAAGAACGGCGAAGCCTGACCACTTCCGGCAGTGTGTGTCTAAACGAGCGGAGCCATGACCTCCGCTCTATTTTTCTCTGGAGATTGAAATGGCGGACTTCTGCAAGCAGTGCAGCGAGGAACTGTTCAACGAGGACTTTGGCGATCTGGCCAACCTGTGCGAACCGAGCCACCACATATATGCTCTGTGCGAAGGCTGCGGGAAGACCATAGTGAACCATGCGGGCGTCTGCGTAGACACAAACTGCATGAAGCATCATGGAGCCAGCCATGCTGAAGGTTAATGGACACGGCCCGGACAATGCACGCATCATGATCGTGGGGGAGGCGCCGGGCGCTGACGAGGAGATTCAGGGCCGGCCATTCGTGGGAGACAGCGGCGTCATCCTGACTGGCCTGCTGCATGAAGCGGGGCTGCGCCGCGATGAGTGCTACATCACCAACGTATGCAAGTACAGGCCGCCTTTCAACGAGATGGGCGCATGGTGCACCGACAAGAAGACCGACCTGAAGAAGGGTTTCATCGAGTATGGAGGGCGCTACGCCGACCCACGCGTCATCGAAGGCATCGAGGAACTGGATGAGGAGATCAAGCGTGTCAACCCTGAGATCATTGTTGGATTTGGCAACACAGCACTTTGGGCGCTCCACGGCAAGTGGGGTATTACCAACTGGCGAGGCAGCGAGATCGTATTGGGGAGCGGGCATCGCTTCGTCCCCACGCTTCACCCGGCAAGCATTCTCAGGAACTGGGCCACTCGACCCTACGTCATTCACGACCTCAAGCAGAGGGTGGCCAAGCGACTGCGGGAAGGATTCGTTGATCCCGTTTTCGAGTTCAACACCGCTCCCTCCTTCGATGAGGTTATGTCCTTTCTGGAATCGGCCAAGGGCGATCTCTCTGGCGATATCGAGACTGCTGACGGGCACATCATCTGTCTGGGCCTCGCCAAATCCGCCCGGCATGCGCTATGCATTCCCTTTCGAAACGAAGGGGGCGTTTATTGGGAGCCGCAGGACCAACGAGACATCATCGACAAACTTAGTGAGGTCTGCAGCAACGCGGACGTGACGTGGATCGGCCAGAACTGGAACTACGACGCCCAATATTTTGAGGCGGACTTTGGCTGGACCAAGATGCCGGACTTCGACACCTACATCGCCCAAAGCGTCCTGTTTCCGGGCGTGGAGCGGGATCTGGGCTTCCTGTCAAGCATGTATTCGGAATGGCACCAGTATTGGAAAATGGACGCCAAGGACTGGGGCAAGATCGCTGACTTCCAATCGTTCTTCCGTTACAACTGCCGCGACGTGGTTCACACGTTCGAGATCGCCCAACGCCAGCGGGAGAAGCTGGCGCAAGCCCGTTTAAACAAGCAGTTCGAAGAACGCATGCGCTACGGCCAGTACGTCTATCGGATGATGAGGCGGGGCGTGAACCGAGACTTTGAGCGCACGGACGCCATGGTCTCCGAGGTCAAGACGGCCATTGATGAGCGCGAGAAAATGATGGAGGAGGTTATTGGCAAACCCGTTACCAAGGTGGCGGGGACCAAGAAGGCTCCCACGCTGACGCACCTGTTCAACAGCCCCACGCAGGTGGCTGACCTGTTCTACAAGCAACTGGGCGTGAAGGCCATCAAGAAAAGGGGCAGCTTCGCCCCTACAACAGATGACGAAGCGCTCAAGAAAGTCATTGCCAAACACCCCGGCAAGATCGCGGACTTGGCCCAAGCCATTCTGGAGTGCCGCAGCCTTGACAAGCTAAGGGCCAACTTTCTGGAGGCAGAACTTGACCCCGACTCAAGGTTCCGGGCAAGTTGGAGCCCGACCGGCGCCGAAACTTTCCGGCTCACCAGCGGCAAGAATGCGTTTCATCGGGGTGGCCCTCTTCAGAACATCACCACTGGCAGCACAGGCAGTGGGAGGAAGCTGCCAAACCTGCGGAACTGCATCGTGCCAGACCCCGGCTACATCTACTTCAACACGGACTTGGAAAGAGCGGATCTTCAAGTGGTGGCGTGGGAAGCCGAAGACGAAGAGTTGAAGGACATGCTGAAGGCGCACGCCGACATCCACACCGAGAATGCCAAGGGCATTTTCCGCTTAAGGGAGGACCCCAGCTATGAACAGAGACAGTTTGCCAAGAAGTTTTGCCACCTTACGAACTACGGCGGCAAGGGTCGCACTTGCGCGATTGCGCTTGGGTGTACTGTCCACGAAGCCGAGAAGTCTCAAGCGCGTTGGTTCGAGATGCACCCCGGTATTAAGAAATGGCACCAGAGAACGGAGGCGCAGGTACTGGGTACTCGTACCGTCACCAACAGGTTTGGGTACCGTAGGATTTATTTCGACCGGGTGGATGGCCTCCTACCTGAGGCTCTTGCATGGGTGCCTCAGTCAACAGTATCCATCCTGATCTCCTTGCAGCATATGGCCATCGAAGATGAGTTGGGAGAGCGCCTGTGCCAGATCCAGATGCAGGTTCACGACTCGCTGAATGGCCAGATCCTTCTGAATGGGGATCTTGATGAGACGTTGAAGAGGCTTCGAAAGGCAAGCCAGATTGCAGTACCATACGCGGACCCCCTCTACATACCGCTCGAACTATCACTCTCAAATACCTCATGGGGCGAAGTTGAAAAATGCGAATGGCCACAATGAGAGGCATTTATGGGACAGCAACAAGAGGGCGCCAAGCCCGACTGGCTGGCGGACTTCGTGGAGTTCTCCAAGAACGGTGAAGCCCCAGAGAAAGTCATGTACTGGGTCGGGGTGGCGACGATTGCCGGGGCGCTCCAACGCAAGGTGTGGATAGATCAGGTCCATTTTCAGTGGACCCCCAACTTCTACCTATTGATCGTGGGGCCGCCCGGCGTCGTCAAGAAGAGCACGAGCATCGGTGTAGGTATGAAGCTGCTGAAGAAGGTCGAGGGTGTGGATTTCGGCCCGCAGAGCGTGACGTGGCAGCAACTGGTTACGCACATGGCCGACTGCACCCAGAGTGCTCTGGCCGATGGCGAAGAGTTTCGGCATTCAAGCTGCACGTTCGCACTGTCGGAGTTTGGAACGTTCTTCAAGCCCAAGGATCAGGACTTGGTGGACAACCTTACCGACATGTGGGACGGCAAGCTGGAAACGTTCCGCAAGGAAACGAAGACCAGCGGCTGCGACGATGTGGAGAACCCGTGGATCAATATCCTCGCCTGTACGACGCCGGGTTGGGTCAGCGACAACTTCAGTGATGCGCTGATCGGGAGTGGCTTTGGGAGCCGCCCGATCTACGTTTATGCGGATCGGCCTCGCGCCTTCATTGCGTATCCTAGCCAGATGCACAGCTACGACAAGGCTGCCCACAAAGCCAAAGAGAAAGAGTTGGTGGAAGGGTTGCAGGTCATGGCCGAGTACGCTGGCGAATACCAGATGACACCAGAGGCGTATGCATGGGGGACACAGTGGTATGAAAAATATATGGAGGACCAATTGCGGCTGGGCGGTAAGCGTGAGGCTGGGGTTGCGGCCCGCCAACAGACTCACCTTCACAAGCTCGCCATGGTCATTTCAGCTTCGCGTGGAGACTTCCCGTCTATCGACGTCTCTCATTTGGAGGAGGCGGATCGCAGGCTGCGAGATCTGCAAAACGATACGCGCGAGATTTTCGGGATGGTGGGCCAGAGCCCGAGCACTGTGGCCACCCAAGAACTGATTAACGCGCTGAAGGCTGGCCCGATCCGTAAGAGCCGGCTCTATGGCGACTACTTCATGAGGAGACTATCCATTGACGAGTTCGAGTTAGCGGTACGGAGTGCCTTGGCGGGCGGCAAGATCCGCGAAGCCCAAGGCGGCAACCTGAATGACCCATACCTAGAGGTGCAAACATGAGGGGCGGAGCATTGTGGCGCGTCAGAGCGCCCTACTACTGCGCAGGGTTTATCCTGAGTGAAGAGGGCAGCAGGATTATATATGCTGCCCCTATCATCAAATGGATGATCGGCAAGACCTTGCCAGAAGCCCGCGCTTACTGCGCACGCAGAAAATTTCAATGTGAGGAAGTAAAATGAGACTGACCAATTTCTTGCGAGACTGCTTCATCAACGATGTGATGCGCGGCCTCCCCTCCACAGACCACGGCGAGAAGATCCGCAAACTCATCTTTGACGAAGCGGTGAAGGCTCTGCCCCCTGCTGTAGCGGCCCTGTGGAACGATACCAAGCTGAAGGGCTTCGTTTACACGCGGGCCGTGTATTTCGAAGGCCGCAGTGCGTCATGCCCTATGGATAACACTGACGGCTTCATCGTCAACGAGCATCCCAAGCTGCTGGCTAAGCTGCGTGAACTCGACAAGGCTGCCGATGCCCAAGCAAACCGTGACTCGAACTTGCGCTCGCGTTTGCGCGCAGTCGCCTATGGCTGCTCCACGCTGGAGCAGCTTCGGGAAGCGCTCCCTGAGTTCATCGCCTACATGCCCGAAGATGAAGGCAAAGCCGTGCGCACGCTTCCGGTTGTGCAGGGTGTGGCCGATGAATTCAAGCGGGCTGGCTGGAAAGACCGGAAAGCTGCCTGATGCTGGGCTCGCTCTTTCCGGGCTCGCTGGCCCAAGCGGAGAGGGCCGTTGTGGCGTGACCGCAAGGCGAGGTTGCAAGGGGCCGGCGGGACCACAGTCAAGGCCGTAGGGAGCGCAGCGACCGGAGCCGCGAAGCGGTTGCCTTGATTGGGGGCAGGCCCCGACGCAAGCTGCCGTAGCGGGTCCGCGCACTAGGCCCTCGTAGCGTCACCTCCGCCCTCTTGGGCTAGACCGCCCGCTACAGCTTGCTTCGGAGGCTTCCCCAAGATCAAGGGACGCTGCGCTCGCCTTCGGCGCCCTTGACTTGGTGCCCCTGCCTCCTCGCCGCCTTCGCTTAACGGTCAGCCCGCGCGAGGGCTTCGGCTCTGATGGTGCTGGATGGTGCTGGATTTGAATGGAGACAGATGATGACGGACTTGTACAGGCCGAACAGGAAGAGGACGCCGAGACTGAAGCTGCTGCACCTGAAGAAAGACAGCCCCGCGATCTGGGGCTGTTATGGATTTGGGTGTTGGGGCTTTGGAGAGACTATTGAGGAGGCGTACCGGACGTGGGCTGAGGACTATCGGCAGTGGGGCTTCCTGCTGCTGGAGACTGGCCGGCAGTAACATCGTCGGCGGTAAGGATGCCCTCGCGGAACATTTGGGAGACGAGTTGAGTGCCAAGGATGCCGGCCTGTTTGGAGCCAGCGGGCATGCGAGAGGCGGCGATCATGAGGCGCATCACGGTAGGGGAAGCGAGGGCCTTGGCGATGGCTGCGGGACCAAGGAGGACGAGGGCGGCTCCGGCAAGAGCGGGGGCACCTCCTCCGGCGACGGCTCCCCCGATGCCAGCAGCGCCGCCGGCTGCCATGGCGGTACGGATGACGGCGTTGACTTGCAGGCCGTTGGAGACGAGGGTGAAAGCTTTGCTGCCGCCGCCTTCTGCGGCTGTCAGGGCCTTGGCAAACTTGTCGAGGTTCTCCAGTTGGGCGGGGGAGAGTTGGGTGGCCATCTTGTCAAGGCGGTGGTCCTTGAGGGCGTTGGTGAGCATCTTGCCGGAGATGGCGTTCTTCTCGCCCGAGACTGTGGCTTGGGAGAGCATCTTGCCGATTTCTTCGCCTTGGATACCCTCTTTGTAGAAGGCAGAGGCTTGCCGCCACTGATCGGCGAGGCGCGGGTCGGCGTTCTTGAGGGAGGTTTCGGCAGCGTCGTCCATCATCTTGGCGAGTTTGGAGGCTGCGGTGCGTTCGGCGGTGTCGGTAGTGTTGCGTGCGATGTCGAGCAGTTGGGTGCGCAGTTCCTTGAGGCCCACGGCGGCTTTGGGAGTGACAGGGGTCAGGCCGGGAGTGGCGTTGCGCACTGCATTGGCCACTGCGGAGGTGGCGTCATAGGAGAAGGGCAGCGCGTTGCCTTCCGTTTGGCGCAAGATCTCCGCGATACGGCGCACGCCGGAGTCGGCAGGGGTGTTCTTGGCGAGGGCGTCTGCGGCGGCTTTGACTTGGGCGATGTTTGCGGAGGCGTTGAGCTTGGCTGCGGCCTGTGCGACTTGGCCGAGTTCATCGGCGCCACGAGCGAGATTGGCAGCGACTTGGGCTTGGTAGTCGAGGGCACCTTGACGGGCGCCAGTCAGGGCCGCTTGCGTGGCCTTCTCCAGAGCGTCGGCGCCGACGAAGGAGGACATGCCCACGTTGTGCAGCACTTCCATGGCCTTGGAGTCGAAGTATTGGCCGGGGACCGGGAGGCGCTTGCCGAGTACGGAGAGCAGTTCCTTGCCGCCCGGACGGATCGAGGTGGGTAGGAGGTGGCCGAGACCGGAGGCGAGACCTTGGCCGGCTGCGCCCATTACGCCACTCATGACCGCCTCGCCGGCTGGGTTTTCAGAGGGGTCGAAGGTTTCGGAGAGCAGGGAGCCGCCAGCAGAGCCCAAGCCAGCCCCGGCAACGGCACCAAACGGCCCACCAAGCAAAAATCCGAGGGCACCCCCACCCATGCCACCTCCAACGTCCAAAGCGAGCCTGCCGGCCTTCTGAGCGAGGTTGCGGGGCCGTTCTGTGGCGGCTTCTTCTGTAGGGGTGGGAGATGCGGCAGCTTCTGTGGGGGCCGGCGTGGCACCTGAGCCACTTTGTGCAGGCTTGGACTTGCCGCCGCCGATCATCTCCCGTAGCTGGTCGAGACCAAGTTGCTCGTTTGCACGCGGATAGGGGGACTGAGCACGGTCGGTGCGGTAGCCCATCAGCATAGCGATGTCGGGATCTTTCATGTCAGGCCCCTGCGAAGAGGTGCCGCCACCTGCGAGGCCGGCGATATAGTTGCGGGTTTCGGTAGGGAGGAGGGACTTCCAGTCGTCGCCCTTGGCTTGGATGGCCCGGCGCAGACGGGCAGGCCCCCAGTTGTAGGCGGCTAGGGCCTTGTCGTAGCTGCCGAAGTCTTCGAGTTGCTTGTCCATGTAGGCGCGCCCGATGGCCGAGTTGTAGGCAGCATCGGTCTTCCACAGTTTCTCGTCCCACGGCAGGCCAGCAAGGGCTGCGGCTTCTGGGCCGGTGTCCTTCATGACTTGGGCCACGCCGGTGGCACCTACGGGAGAGACGGCGGCTTGGTTGCCGCGCGACTCTGCGTGGATCTGGCGGTCCCAGTCAGCATCGGAGATGGGCATGATGGTTCCTTAGAAGCGGGGGCGCACGCCGCGCGGCGGTACGAGCGCTGCCCCACCGCCCGTGTTTTCGGTGGGAAGGGTGGCATTGGGCAGCGTGGTGGGCAGCGGCGCCGTCAAGGCGTCAACAGGCTGGGGAGAGCCGGGTTGCGCAGCGGATTGGGCAGCCTTGAGGGGATTGGAGCCGATGCCGCGCGCCTTCAGAACGGCGTCGTACTGATCGCGCAGGGAGTGGTTGTTTTTCCAGTCGTCCCAGTATTCGGAGAAATCGACCGAGCACTTGCGCCCATCCAGCCCGCAGACCTTGTTGAACTTGCCGAGTTGGACTTCGCGGTCCTTGACACGCTGGTTGGCGATCTTCTGGAAGTCCACCATGGCCCGCACGGCCTTGGGGTCGCCAGAGAGGGAAGCAATGATTGAACGGGCGTACTCGCGGTCTTGGTTCGAGTCGTTGCCCCCAATCTGCTGGAGGAACGAGAAGGACATGGAGTCGGCCACATTCGAGAGAAGCTGTTGGGCCGGCACGTCCTTGAAATCGACGCCAGTGATGGAGGAAGCGAGACGCTTCATGCGCAGGGCCATCGGCTCGGTCAGGCCAGTGGTGACGTTCTTGTCGAGCAGGGAGGCTAGTTGGTCGAGTTGCGGGTCGAGCTTTTCGGCGGTCTGCGTAGCGACGCGGTACTCCTTCATGCGCTGGGTGTTCTGCTCGCGCATCTGGGTGAGGTCGCCCAGTTCTGCGGTAGTGGGCAGAGTGGCTTGGCCTCCGGGTTGACCGCCTGCTCCGGTGCCACGGCGCGCTTCCCCTACGGTTTGGAGGGGGGAGATGCCGAGGTCTGCGGCGACTTCGCGGTTGACGAGCCCGCCCATCGCTTGCCCTTGGGCCGTAGCTTGGGATTGGAGGCCAGCGTTGTTGAAGACCTGCTGCTGAACGAGGGAGCGCACTTGGGGGGTGGCCGTGGCGTAGTCGATGCCGAGTTGGCCAGCCGTGCGGATGACCTCGTTGTCGAGCGAGAGCTTGAGTTGGTCACGCAGCAGATCGGAGCGGCTCTGGAGCGCTTGCATTTGTTCTTTGCCTAGGCCGGGAGTGGCCATGGCACGCTGAACGGCGTTCAAGGCTGTCTGGAGACCTTGCAGGTTGCCTACGGAGGCGCCTGCCTGTGGAGAGGGAGCAGCGGGGGCGCCATCGGCAGAGGGGGCAGCGGTGGAGGGGCCCCCCATGGCTTCGGACACGGAGGCTTCGGCGTTCTTCTGCTTGGTCCGCTTGTTGAGGGAGTCGAGCATGCCGATGACGAGTTGGGGGTCGGTCATCAGACCATCGAGTTCCTTGACGCCCATGCCGCCTTCGCCGGAGGTGTTGAGCATGGCAGCGGCCATCCCTCGCGGGTCCGAGGAAAGCAGCGACATGAATTCCTTGGAGGGCTTGATGCCGCGCGTCTGGGCGTACCACGAGATCATGGCCTTCGAGATGGGGCCAACCTGTTCATCGGGGGCGTCAGCGAGCACGGAGCCGAAGCGGCCAAGCACCTCGCCTGCCATCTGCTGGCGCTTAAGGTCGGCTTGCGCTTTCTGTGCGTTGTATTGCTCGTATTGCATGCCCATGTTGATGCCGCTCTGGATTGAGTTGGGCAGGTTGGCAATGCCTTGGGCGAATCCTGTGAGGAAGTCAGCCATGATTTACTCCAGTTCTTTTTGCAGCGGTCGGGCGTGCCAGAGGATAGCATGCTCGATCTCGTTTAAACGGGACATGAGGCGCTCGTAGTGAGCGGGGTGGTGACGCTTGAGGTAGGCCGCGCGGCCCTCTCCCCACCATGCGGTGCAGTCCATGCAGTCGAAGGAGGTGTTGTGACCCTCCTCGTAGAAGCGGGGGAGCGCAATGTGCTGGGAGCGCAGGTAGCGCAGGACCATGGTGTCGGTCCAGTTCTCGATGGGCGAGTAGTAGGAGATGCCGTCGAAGAAGGAGCCGTGCTGGGCGCGGTGGGCGTCAGCGGATTTCTCGCCACGGATGATGAGGGTGATGCGGTCCTCGACCATGCGGTCGTGGAGGGGCTTCATCAGGACACGCCAGCAGCAATCGTAGCGGCCTTGGATCAGTGGGCCGGGCGAGCCTCCGCATGCCACGCCGATGGGGGTGTGTTCGGCAGGCACGAGGTCAGAGGGGTAGCCATGCTGGGAGAAGGAGGCTTCTTGGTCGCCCTGCACTTCGACAAAGTTGGGCACCGCGTCACGGGTCTGGGCCATCAGGGCGTGCGTTTCTGGGAAGGCGTTTCCGGTGTTGAGCCAGTAGACCGTGATGCGTTCCCAGTGAGTCCGCAGGAGGTACAGGGCGGCAAGGGAGTCCTTGCCTCCTGAGAATTGCAGCGCGATGCGAGTGTGGCTGTCGAGTGGGTACATGGTTAGAAGATGGCGGCTGCGGCGATGGTCCCGGCTGCTGCAATCCCGGAGCCTACCATTTGCCCCCGAGCAGCAGCAGCTTGGCCTGCGGATTGGGCATTGGTGGTGGCTGCGTTCAGTTGGGCGTTGCGATCTTGCATGTACGCGGAGAGCGGGGCGTTGAGCATGGAGGAGGATTGGCCGAGGGCTTGGGCGCCTTGGAACGGCTGGTTCTGGATGCCAACCACGTTGCCGAAGCGCATCTGATCGAGTTGGGTGCCGAACTGCTGGCCAGCAAGCTGGAGTTGGTTGGTGTTATAGAGTTCGTCCTTGCGGGAAGCCATGCGCAACTCTTCGGCGCGCTTGTCGTAGTCCGCGAGCGCTTGGATGCCCGGTGTGGAAGTCTCGTAGCCAGAGCCAAGGTTCGAGCGCAGGGTGGAGGCGAGAGTCTGACGGCCTTCGGAGAGTTGGCGTTCGAGAGCGGGGTCTACTGGCAGTTCGCCGCGCAGGGCCTTCAGAGTGCGCTCTTGCATAAGGCCCGTGATGTCGTCCTGCTGGGCCTGCAATTGCTTCATGCGCTCTTGGTGGGCCTTGACTTCTGGCAGTAGTTCGTAGCCAGTGATCTTGCCTCCGGTGAGGCGGTCAGCGAGGGTGCCACGCTCTTCTTGCAGACGCGTGAGTTCGGACTGGTAGCCAGAGACATCGGTGCCGGGCGTGCTGGGGCCAGAGGCAACGTAGGCGTCAAGCTGCTGGTTAAATTGCCCGCCCATCTGCTGAAGCTGGTCAGCGGAAAGGGTTCGACTGCCATCGGAAAACGTGTTGCTGCTTGTGCGTTGCCATACTTGCTGCCCGCCCTGAGAGCCTTGGGAGCCTTGGCCGATCAGTTGCTGAAGGGTGGCGGTACGCGCGTCGATTTCGGAGGCACGTGCTGCGGCTGCCGGATCGACTTGCGAGTAGACCGGGCGGTAGCCCTGCTGTTCGAGGAGATAGGGAGCCAGCAGGTTTTGCTGACGCATCGTCTCGTCGATGATCTGGCGCTGCTGCTGCGCGAGCGCGATCTGTTCTTTGCGCAGGGCTGTTTCCTCTGGGGAGGGTGCCTGTGCCTTAACTTCTGTGCTTCCGCCGCCCATGATGGACTCCCGTGTTGGTTAAGCTGCGATCCGCGTGACCAGAGGGTCGCCGGGCAGGATCTTTTCAAAGATAGCCTCGTTCTTGTCGCCAGCCACTTCGGTGGTCATGTCGAGGGAGGAGACCTGTTCGAGCCAACGCTTCTGGGAGCGCTTGATGGCAAAGCAGTAGCGCGTGATACCTGCGACGCGCAGAGCGGCCTCGTAGGCTTCAGCCAGACGCATGACCATGATCGGGTTGTGCGTGGAGGTTTCGAGCGGCCCAGCGAGGAGACACCAGTCGCACTTGTTGGTGGACATGAAGCCTAGGATCTTGCCGTTACGTTCGGCTACGACCGTGGGCCAGTGGAGCTGGAGGTCGTGGAAGTTCTGGTTGGCCCGCATGATGGCGTGGCAGGCCCGGTAGTCTGCGGCAGTGGAAGCCAAGCGGTAAAGAGTGGACACAGGTTTCATGATCGTCTCGCTGCGTTTGGTTTGGGTTACGTATATTCGAAAACTAGAAAGACTCCGGGAGCGCCCGCACCTCCCGTAACTGCCAAGCCGGTCTGCACGGCAACCGCGCCGCCTCCGCCGGAGCCAAAACCCGTCGCTGCTATGCCGTTGGCGCCTATGGCTGCGTTAGCTCCATTGGCTTGCCCTCCCTGCCCGAAAGGAGAGTCTCCTCCTCGGCCAGACTTTGCCGAAGTGGAGGAGAGGGTCAAGCCGAATTCCCCAAAAGAGCCGGGGCTGCCAATATCCTCTCCCGTGGGCGCCCCGGAGGATCCCCCAGAGCCAGCAGAGACGCCCGCACCACTATTTGCGATACCTGCAAGGCCACCACCTCCCCCAGGGATTGAAAGCAGGCCCCCAAAGGTGGAAGCAGTCCCATTACCTCCGTTGCCAGCAGAGACGCCCGCACCACCTGTGCCTATGGTAATTGTGACCCCGGAGAAGGCGGAAGTAATGCGTTTGATGGCGAAAGCGCCCCCATTACCGCCCGCACCGGCACCTGACGCAGCCCCTCCGGTTGCGGGCACTCCCCCTCCCGCACCGCCACCTCCCACGCCATAGACGAGAATTGAACGAGTTCCGGCTGTGGGGGTGTACACGGTGGTGGTGGTGAAAACACGAATGCCAAGCAGGGCATTGCTTTGAGTGCCTGGCTCATACCACTGGGAAGTACCCTTTATTTGTTTAAGGACAAAACGCAGGCGCTCGAATTCGCCTGCCATGGAGGTGGCAAGGGATTCGGTGCCAACGCCTCCGGGGTCCGTAACGGTTTGCATCTGGACCACGTTGACGGAGTAGTCATCGAGTTGGAGCGGGACGCCATTGTCGATGTGGTTCTGATGGTCGCCGTTGTAAATGGTGGCGGTCAGGACCGTACCATTAGCGCGCGTCGTATGGCTGTAGAGGGCGGGCATGGCGGGCTCCTTATACGGCTACCATCCCAGAGGGATAGACCTGAAAATCGGTGGGGTTGCGGGATAGCTGCTGAATCCAGAAGTTATAGGAGTAGCCGTCGCCTGCTGCCATCCAGTCGTTGAGATCGCAGCAGTAGATCCATTCAGCTTCGTCCATGGTGAGCTTGGCGGCGCAGGGTTCGCACAGCGAAGTGACGTGGTTGGAGCCGTCATCAAAGGAGATCTTGACTTCGGTGTAGCCAGCGAGGGTGCAGAGCTTCAGGCGCTCCACGATGACATCGCGGCCCTTCACCTTGCGCGTTTCAGCGAAAGAGTCGTCTGCGACGAGACCTTGGATGGCAGAGCCGCAGCACTTGCAACGCACCTCGTCAATGCCGGATGCGGAGCGGGTGATGTAGGGGTAGACGGGCTTCTTCAGAAGCGAGAAGCGCGCGGCCAACAAGGTGGCGATTTCAGCGGAGGCGTTCATTTCCGAGCTTGTAGTGAAGGTAGAAACGAGCGATAGAGAAGTCTTCTCCAGCGCCACTATTGCGGGCCTTGAGGGAGAAGCGGCGCCCCTCCCCAGTGATGCGGCGTTTCTTGTTGGCTACGATGTCGGCACCAAGGACATCGGTGCCGATCAGGAAAGTGCCAAGAGCAGCGCCGGTGAAGCCCATGTTGAATTGGACCGTCTGAACGGTGACGCCATCCCAGAGGATGTCCACAGAGAGGTTCCAGTTGCCAGACGGCTCCACTACGACTTCGAGGAAGCGGCCCATCTTGCGACGCGTGCCGAGTTTGGGATCTGCGAAGGCAAAATCGACGTGAGGAGTCTGGAACTCACCAATGTAGCCGAGGGAGTCTTTGGAGCGGGAGGCTTGGTCAAGTTTGTAGACAAAACCGTCTGCGGTGCCGATGCACGGGTGCTGGATGTTGTCGGTTTCCGTGCGCAGGAAGATGCAGGGGTTCACGTCACGGTCGCGGAAAATAAAGCGCTGCTCCTGCTGGGAAGAATTGAAGTCCACCACCATGCGGCAGTTGTTCTCGGTGGCTCCGGTGGTGGTCATGCAGAACATGGCCTCCCGCTTGTGGCCGTAGTAGATGGCACGCGTGAAGCCGAGGCGGGACATGTTGATGTTGTCACGCAGGAAGGTGTTGATCTGGTATTTTTGGGAGAGGTTGTTCGTGCCCATGTTGCCGAACTCTTGCGTGGCAGACAGAAGCTGGAAGTTGCCTTGAGCGTCTAGGAACAGCACATCGTCATCAATCAGGATCTGGCCTTGCGGAGAGACGCCCCCGGTGCCCTTCGTGACGCGGCGCACTTTCCAGTTGGTGATGGTGGGGTCAGTCGTGTCTGCGTAGTAGATGCCGATAGGGTACTTCCATACGACGAGCAGGCCCTTGAAAGAAAGCATGCCCGTAATGCGCTCCCCCTCGCCGGGGTAGATGGAAAGAGAACCCGATCCAGCACCTGTGAAGTCCCCATGATTAGTCGTAGTCGAGTAGTAGAGGCGGTGAGGATCGTTGGCATTGCCAGCACCCCACAGACGGGATTCATGATTGGCCCCGCACGTGGGTTGGTTGCCGCCACTCCAATCGGCAGGGGGAGTCGGGATGGCGGCAGTGGTGGCTGCGTCGCCATCGAGGTATTGGACAGCGTTTTTGCCCGTGAAGATGTAGAGTTTGCGGTTGTTCGCGGCGACTTCCTTGCCCCCCTCCACGAAGGTGGGAACGGTGTCAGTGACAGAGAGGCCGGACGCGAGCGTGGTGCCAAAGGTGCCTCCACCGCTGTCTTTCTTGATCGTGCCATCGGACAGGACAACAACCATGCGCTGCACGGAAGGCGCGTGGTTCCAATCCCACCCACCCAAGACGGTAGGGGAGCCTGTGATTGCGGTAGCGTTGTACTTGAGGGCACCGCCTTCCTTGCGGATGGTGCCTGTGTCGAAGGTCACGTTACGCGCGACGATAAGCTGATCCGGGCGGATCAGGGCTTGGTTTCGCGTGCCCGTGAGACCCCCCAACATGGGGATCTCTACGATGTCGCCAGTGAAGGACATGTGGGCTCCTCAGCCGATGATGACACCGGAGTCGGTGCGTAGCGGGCGGCGCAAGCGGGCGGTCTGCTCAGGGCGCGTGATGATCTTGCCCGTCTTGCGCCCGTAGTTAATCATGCGTGACCGTTGCTCACGCACCATGGCGCGGATGCCGTCTGTGGCGACTTGGGAGACTGCGCCGGCGCGGTCATCGTTCTTGTCGAGGAACAGGAAGGTCACGGCGATGTCAGCCAGCAGCTTGCGGTACATGCGCGGCACGATAGGTTCTTCGCTGCCGCTGTTGGTGAGGTCGGCAGGCCGGTAGATGTAATCGAATTCGAGCCGGATCATGTTCGGCGTCGAAAGTGCGCGGGGGCCGTAAGTGTTGAAGCGCAGTTTGGTCTCGGTTGCGTAGGCGAACTGAGAGGGCGGGCCGGACTGGATTTGGGCCATGGGCCAGTCGCGCTCAAGGATAGAAAGTTCCACACCCTCTACTTCGTCCACGTCGCCCTGATAGATGCGCATGGGGGCCATTACACGGATGCAGTCAGCGGGGAGATCGTATTCGGTCTTGAAGCACGTGAAGGCTTGCCCCGCTCCAGATGTGCCCGTGAAAACGGAATCTAGCGTAGCGGAGGTCGTGGCAGCCGTGTGGGCCGCGATACGGAAGATGTCGGGGTGGCCCGTCATGCGAATGAAGTAGCCAGCGACCGAGACAGCGGGCGCGGAGGAGAAAGTGATGGCGGTGGAGTTGTTCGTGGCCGTGAGGGTGCCCGTGTCAATGGCGGAGGTCATGTTGATGACGCCCGGAGGCTGCTTCTTGGCCCACCACCAGTCCTCGTTGTTTTCGGGCGAAACCTCACCTCCGCCAAGGATGAGGGCTTGGTAGGCACGGTTCAGGTATTGGAGGGCCACGCCGGAGAAGTCCGAGGAGCCATCCGTCATCTCGCCCGCGCGAAAGAGGATGTCCGAGACCAGATCCGCCGAGAACTGATAGTTAGCCATGCTGCACTCCCCGCAAATGTCGATAGTTATCAACTTCTAGGGAGAGAGTATAGCAGGGTGCCCGCGTTTAAACTAGCGGCGTCGGCGTCGTGTCAAGGGCACGAAAGCTTCACCCGCAGCGGGTGTCGCGCCGCCGTTGTTGCCGGTGAAGCCTGAGGTGGCGTTACCTAGCGTGCTGGCCCATGTGCCGGTGATGGCGAGCAGGTTCGAGCCCGAGAAGGCCGCTGTGGCGTCTCCCAGCGTGCTGGAGATGGCGCCCACGAAGGTTTCGGTGCCTGAAGCCGTGGAGGTGGCGCCAGAGAGGGTACTGGCGAGGCTTCCGGTGAAGGCGAGAGCGCCCGCCATGGATGCCGTAGCGCTGCCCAGCGTGGAAGCTAGGGTGCCCGCGAAGGTCTCTAGCCCGGAAGCGGCGGAGGTTGCGCCAGCAAGTGTGATAGCGAGGGTGCCCGTTACGGGGCTGATGACGGCCCCGGAGAGCGCCCCAGTAGCATCGGAGAGAGTAGAGGCCCAAGTGCCAGTCGGAGGCGCGCCTACGCTGCCAGAGAAGGCGGCAGTGGCATTGCCAAGGGTTGTGGCGAGCGTGCCAGTGAAAGTTTCGAGGGCGGAGACAGCGGAGGTCGCATTGCCAAGCGTGGAGGCAGCCGTACCTGAGAAAGTTTCAAGGGCAGAAATTGCTGAGGTAGCAGAGCCGAGTGTGGAGGCGATGGTGCCTGAGTTACCTGCCGCAGTGTAGGTGATGCGGATCTGGCCAGCAGCGCCCGAGCCAGCGAGGTTGGAGGCCCCCCCGCCGCCCATGCCTCCACCGCCGCCGCCGGGAGCCCCACCAGTGCCGCCATTGGCAAAGGAGGTGCCGGAACCTCCGCCTCCTCCACCGCCGCCGCCGTCATCTGAGGCGCCGCCCGTCTGGCCAGTCTGAGAGGCCGTGCCGCCTGCACCGCCCGTAGCGCCCCCGTTACCTCCAGCACCGCCAGCGCCTGAGGCGTTGGAGCCAGCGCCACCGGCGGCGGAAGGATAGCCTGCCGCTCCACCGCCGCCGCCAAAGCCACCCGCTCCGGTACCCCCATTGCCACCTGCGCGCTTGGTGGTGCCTACGCCCGTTGTGGCGCCGCCTGTGCCTGCTGTGTTAGAGGATGCGGGGCCACCCCCCTTGGCGGAGCAGGAAGCACCCGCAAGGGTCGTGCCGTTGAACCACGTGTCACCGCCGACTAGCGCGGTAGCGGAGGGGCCTCCTCGTGCGCCGGCCACGCCGATCTGGATCGTGACGGAACTGCTGGGCGTGAGGGTGAGGTTCGAGATGAGCGAGTAGGCACCGCCACCCCCGCCAGCACCATTGTTGTTGCCCTGCGAGTCGCCACCGCCTCCGCCACCCCACGTTTCAATGGTGTTGGACGAGCTATTCCAGTCGGCGGGTACCGACCAGCTTGTGCCGGAGGTGAGGATGATCGTGGGCACGAGAAGCCCCTACGATCAGGGGTTGCCAGCGGTGATGACGGCAGAGGTCACACTGACTGCGGCGCCCGAAGAGATCGAGGTCGAGTTCAGGTTGAGATCGGCGCCAGAGGTGCCCACGCTGCCATCGAGCACAATGGTCGTGCCATCGGACTTGACGAGGCGGAACCACGTGGCCGTGCCGGTGGCGTTGGCCGACGAATCCTGCGTGATCGAGTTCAGCGTAAGCGTGCCCCCAGATGCTGCGGGAGCGAAGGTGGCGTTGCACGTGAGTTCCGCGAGCAGGGTGGTGGCCGTGCCGCCGGTAGCAGGGCGGGAGCCGTCATAGATGCGAAGTAGCGCACTGCCCCCGGTAAAGGTGGTGATTGCGTCAAGCATCGCGTTGCGCAGACTCGTAACCATTCCGAGTGCCATGATAAATCTCCCGAAGATCTGATTGAAAAGGAAGGAGTGGTTTCGAGTTTAAACCAAAAAAAAGGCCAGAAACCCATATGGGTGACTGGCCCAAGGACACGCGCAGGAGACAGCTACGCGGGTTCAGATCGCTGCTGCACGTGCCTTGATCTTTTCGAGGCTGGCTTCGAGAGAGTGAATCTGGCTCTCCAGAGAGTCCTTTCGAGCAGTCAGGAATTCAAGGGCGCGCTGGGCTTCATCTTCAGCCAGCGCCTGCTTGTTACGCGCTACCGCAATTGCGGCAACGCACGAGGCTTCAGCCTCTGCCTGCTTCTCGGAGAGCTTGGCCACCAGCTTCTTGTGCTCGCCCTGTGCGTACTTCACCTGATTGGCGATCTCGGTCAGCGTCGAGCGATTGCGCGCCACCTCAGCCTCATAGGCAGCCATAGCTTCCGTCAATTTCGCTTCGACCTTGGCGCGGGCTTCGGTGCGCTCCTTCTCCAGATTGTCAGCGGTGATGATGGCTTCAGCGGCCTCCTCCAGCTTGGCGAAGGCGCGGAACATGCTTGCGGCCTGCTTGCAGATGGCACGGGCTTCTTTGAGTTCCATAATGTGCCTCACGCAGAAGTGGTTTCAATCAGGATAACGGTCAGGGCGGTCGTGCCGTCGCCAGCCGTCACGTTGGGGCGGATCATCTCAGGGACTTCGAGCACCTCGCGCATGTCGGCTGACGTGAAGGTCAGGGCATTGCCCTCACCACGCGAGTCGTTGAGGATGGCCCACGTAGTGCCGCCATCGTTCGATCCCTCGATATTCACGGAGCCACCGGCCCCGAAAGTGCCGAGGATCTGTACAGTTTTGTCGGCCAAGCGAGCGCCGGTCTGCGGGAGGCCGGTGTCGCCATTGGCGAGCGGCGTCCACGAGGTCTTCGAGACGCGCTTGCCTGCCCATCGCTGGGTGGGGTTGACGACAGCCATGATTTACTCCCTGCCGCGCGAGTTGCGGCGTTGGCCCCGACGCTCCGCCAGTTCATCGCGCTTCTGCGCAACGAGATCGGGATCGAGGAAGTCTGGGGCCTTCGCGGGCTTCTCGGGCACGGCGTTGAAGCCGACTTCCTTGAGCGCTGCGGCGGACATCTTGCTCATCGCGGCGTAGGCCCATGCCGGCGGAGATTCAAGCGGCGCACCCCCTGCATCGAGGATACGGCCCCCCTGCAAAAGCACCACCTCTCCGGATTCGGAGAGGCGGGTAACGGGGGTGATACGGGTGATTCGATACGAGTTCGAACCCTCGCTCTTTGTCATGTGATGAACGACTTGAGTGAATGCCATGGTGTCTCTCCATGTTGGCGTTGAGGATCAGAAGCCTACGACTTCTGCGTAGATGCTCTTGCTGTTCAGGGCAGTTGCGGCGTCCACTTGGGTCAGCGGGGCATCAGCAGCCGTCGCCTCGTCCTTGAAAATCTTGATCTTGTTGTTGACGCTATCCCACGTGTACAGGTAGCCCTCTTGCGACGTGTCGAAGAAGCGAATCACTTCCACGTTGCGCTTCATGCCGAGGTTTCCGAAAGACGGGGGAGCATCGCCACCAGCGGTGTAGGTGTTGCCAGAGCCGGAAGTGGTGAGGTTGACGACAGCGATCTTGCGCTTGCCTTCGATGCGATGCGAGATGACGGTAGCGAGCCAAGTAACAGCCATGATATTACTCCTTGACCTGCTGCCTTAGCCCTCCCCCCGGTGTTGCACCGGGGATTCAAGGGGCTGCCGAGTACAGCGGAGCAGGTTGGGTAGAAGGACTCGGTAAAAATTATTCTCGGTCGATGACGCTGGCCTTCGCATTCGCAGGCGTATCCCAATCGGGATCGAATTCGAGGAAGGCGTAGGTTGTAGCGCCGCCGGTGGCTGCCGTGGTCACTTCCACAATGACCTGTTCGCCCGCCAAGATCTGGGCGTTCAGGTTGTTCGAGTAAACCGTGTTGCCAGCAGCTTCTGCCGTAGCGAGCGTCAGCGTCGAGAGGACGACTTCCCCCGAAGCGGAGCCCGGAGTCGGGCGCTTCTTCAGCACAACCACCGCAGCCGTAACGGAGGTGGCAGCTTCGAGCGTCAGGCCCCAGCGGCGAATGGTGGCGGGCATGGTGCCCGGATGCCAGCGAGCCTTGATGCCGGTGGATGCCAGCGTCAGTGCGGTCTCGTTGAGGTTGACGAGTTGCTTTTCAGAGTAGGCCATGATTTTCTCCTTTGGGTCAGGTGGGCGGATTACAGGGAACCCACGTGAACGATCTTGGCCTCGCCAGCGTTGCCGGTGTCCCAGATGGTGGCGAATTCGAGGATGCCGTACCACGCAACAGCGCGTTGGCGCCCGAAGTCCTGCGGCATTGCGGCGCGCAGTTCCGGGGTCAGGGCTTCCGCCATCGCCACGGCGTCAGCGCCGAACACCACACCTTCACCCAGCACCGAGCCGGTACCCACGTTGCCGAGGGCAGCCGCGTGGTTGGTTTCCACGAAGCGGATCGACTCCATCCGACCGACTTCCGAGTTGAACTTGGCAGCCGGATCGGTGTACTTGTGCCATTCTTCCCAGTCCGGATCGCGCTTCAGGCCACGGATGCCGCGAGTGCGGAAGATGCCTACGTAGTCGTCGCCCATAAAGGCCGGCGCACGCAGCGTGTCGTAGAGGTAGTCGCGGATTTCTTCAGCGTGGAACACGTTCATGTTCGCAGTCGAAGTCGCGCCGAACACCCCGTTGGTGGTGATGTTCGAGGAGGCGAGGCCGGTGATGGCGTACTTGATCTGGGCCGTCTTGAAGGCAGCAGCGGCCTTCGTGTCGAGGGCCAGCTTCATCTGGCGCTTCAGTTCACCTTGGACCGTGTTCTCGACGTTGAAGTCAGAGAGGTCTTCCGCGAACGAGGTGAAGGGCACTGCGCGGCCCACTTCGACCACCGTGATCGCCCGAGTCGAGAGCGTCAGGTTGTCTTCGGGGATGCGGATACCTTCCGTCAGGTTCGGGGAGGTCGGTTCGGCAATGGCCGAGACGCGCTTCAGGGTGATGGATTCGCCCATCTGCCGCCCGAAACCGTCAACCGGGCGAACGTAGTCCATGAAAACGGACTCTTCCACCGAGGATTGATAGATTTTGGCGGAGAGGGCATGGTTCTTCCACACACCCGTGGGCATGTCGAAAGTCCAAGTGAACTGGGCCATGATTATTTCTCCTTGTGGAAAGTAGCCTCACGCATGCGGCGTTGACGCTGCCTGATGAGTTCTCCGATGGATGGAATCACATCTTCACCCTTTTGTCCAGAAGGTTTTGCGTTTGCACGAGTAGACCCACCTTCAAGTGGCCTATCATCCGCATCCGAGTGCGATTTTCCGCCCGTCATCTTCAGGATCTCGCGTTTTACGGCCTCTGCCAGCTTCTCAGCGGCCTCCGAAGCGGGCAAATCCGCGATTTTCTTGTAGTCGCGTTGCAGGATGGCCTTCACAAAGGTGTCATGTTCCTTCAGGCTCTCGTGCTGCTTGTAGAAAGTGCGCCAGAACTCCTTTTCGGTCTCCGCGCCGTTATACGCCTCGGTCATTTCGGCCTTTACTTCGGCCTTGATCTCGGAGCGCAGCCGGGCGAGGGCTTCCTTGGGGTTCACGAACAGTTCGGTGTCCCAGTCGTAGTCCTTGGCCTTCTCTTTCGGCTCTTCCTTCTTGGCAGGCGTGGTCTGAATGGACTTCAGGTAGGCGTAGAGATCCGAATTCTGCTTCATCAGCGCAGTGATGGCGGCGCCGCTGGCTTCATCGGTCTCCAGTTCGTTGTCGCCCACCTTGATCTTGACGCGCTTCGGGCCATCACCGGCCTTGGCCGTGACCTTCTTACCGGTATCCGGGTCGATCCCGTCATTGGGGTTGTCTGGGTCCGCATCGTTGAACGGGTGGTTCGGGTCCAGCACGTCCTTGTCGGTCGGCTTGGCGACGGGCTTGTCAACTTTCGTTGCCATGGTCTGCTCCTGCTGTGTGGTTGGAAAGAGCGCTCTCTGCCTGCATGTAATCGTGGTCAGATTCAGCGCTCATGTGCCTCAGTTCAGAGATGGAGGCGATACCGCCCCACAGATCCTCGTTCTTGAGGGTGCCACCCCGGTACGCTGCAACTAGGCGGCTGATGATGCGGGATTCACGGTCGGCAACAAGGCGCGCCAGCCCGGCTCTCGCCGCAGCTTGCACCTTGTTTAGACGACCTTCTAGAGTGGAGTTCATTTTGCGCGGATGGGCTCGTTGAAGTCCACCCCAGTGGGCAGAAGAATCTGAATGGGCTTGTCGCGGCCCACGTCAACGCGCTCGATCTCTTCGTAGGTCAGGCACATCAACTCCATCAGGCCATGAAGCGCCTTCTCCATGAACTCGACCCTCTTCTCCAGCGGGGCATTTTTCATGGACGAGTGATGGTACATGTACCACTTCGTCCACTCATGAATCCGCTTTGTGTAGATGGCTTCCAAGGCTGTCTCCTGCTGGATGCGTTAAAAACCCGCGAGTGCCTTTACGGCATCGAATAGATTGGTGAAGGGCACGGCCTGCCCGACGAAAGCGCCGATGACAGTCCACGTGGTGCGCAGCTTGAGCAAAGCCAGCAGCTTTTCTTTGGTGAAATTGAGCATGATGAATCTCCAGTTGGGGTGCTCACATATTGATGCCGGGACCGCCAGACGGGTTAGCGTTCTGGGCAATCTCCGACTGGGTGCCAGCCATACCTGCTTGGGGTGAGGCTTGTTGTGCGGTGCCCCCGGTAATCTGGGACATCTGGCTCATCTGTTCCATGCGCTGCTTCGTCATGGCCATTTCTTCCGGCGAGTTCTGAATGTCAGTCGGGTCGAGGTTCACGCTCTTCATGATGAACGAGAGCATTTTCTGTGGCGAGTAGCGCTCCATGAAAGCCTGCATCAGCACCGGATTCGCGCCCACGGCCTGCATCACGGCCATCAGCTTCTGGAAATCCCGCACCTTGTTCAGAGTGCCACTCACGCCGCTGGCCTTGAACTTGGTGAACTTGCCGAATGCCGCAAACCTTTCAGCAGCGGTCATGTTGGCCAATTCGAAAGCGGCGTTGGTACCAATGAGATCCACGATCTCGTCAGCGCCCAGATCGTCGGCGTTCTGCATGATGTTCAGGAACATCATCTCCAGCGCCACGTCGATCAGTTCGCGCTCGATGTCAGAGGTGAGAGCGTCTACCATCGTCGCGCTCGACGTGCTGGACTCCACGATCTCCGTAGCCTTCACCTGACGCGGAGGCAACGAACCCAGCCGCACGTCATTGGTCATCGCAGCCGACTGAAACTCTCGGTCAGCCAATTGGAACATCTGCATGGCCTCTTGAGGCACGCCCCCTGTGGTCACGTTCTCCACGACCTTGCCGCCAACGGGTACGTCGCTGCGAATGGCGAGGGTAGCGGTCTGCGGAATGCCCCCGCTGACTTGGCGCGGGTCTTCCAACCAGTCGGTGCGAACCTGCCGCACGCCCCACACCTCAGCGATACCGCCGTCAAGCATGAGGTTGAACAGTTCGTTCATCGCTTGGTTCAGCGACGAGGCTTGATCGAAAAGGGCGCGGCCCCACACCGTGAAGGGCACGCGAATGAGGGGGACAGCAAGGATTGGGCAGCGGCCATGCCAGAACGGATTGGGCTCGGGCTTGCGAATCACGTACTTCTCGTTGGCGATAGCGCAGACAGCGTTCTCGTAGACCACCTCACCCTTTTGGTTCAGGATCGTGCCATACACCTCTTCGATGACGATGCGCTTGCGCATGGAAGGCGACGAGGCGTAGTTCTGGTTGCGGTCAGCAGGTCGCTTGGTGTCGCGGTCGTTCTCTTTGGTAAAGTCTTCTTGGATCTTGTCCACCACCGCCTTATCGTAGACGCCCTGCGCGGCCATAGCCTGCACGTCCACAAGGTCGCGCTCCACGCGGTGGATCTCGTAGAGGTTACGCCCAGTCGGGTCCGGGTAGTAGTCCTCGCTCGGGATGATGTCGATACGCGGGCGCCATACCTTGCGGATCTTGCGCACCAGCTTGTCGCGGTTCTCTCCCTCTGCCACGTAAATAGGCTCGTTGATGCGTTGGCCGTGGATCTTGATGATGAGGAACGATTCGAGCATCCCGCCCTTCAAGGTGTCGGAGATGATCGTGGCGAAGTTCGCGGTCTTGTTGGGCTGGATAATGATTTGATCAAGGTAGGCTTGCAGCAGGTTGCGAGCTTGATCGCCAGAGAGTGGGGAGCCCTGAGGCGTCTCGACGCTGAACCAGTCACCGAACTGGGTGAGGGCCTTCTTGACGAAAGCCGAGAACTGCTCCACAGCCTGCCCGGTCTTCGGCAAGAATTCCATGGATTGGCCCTCTTCCTTATGAGACCAATCCTGCCGTCCGTAGTACATCTCCCAGTTGCGGCGGTTCATGCCGATGCGGTCACGGCGCGCATCCTGTGCCTCGCATACGTACTCACGCACGGTCTTGATGAGTTCTTCGTCCGGGATGAGCTTTGCGTCCTCGACCTGAGGCTGCTCTGCCTTGGCGCTGGAGCCGCCATATCCATCAGTCTGGGAGGTCTGGGACTTCTTTGCGCGGGCCATGGCGTGTAAATCCGTAACTGGGGCGTTTAATCGAGACGGCTGAAGGCCGGTGTGTTGATGCGGCTACACATTTCGTACAGACGCCAATGTAGCGTTCGCCCCCCGGATTGAGGTCATTACCGCACAAACGACAGAGAAATTCGTCGGAATCATCGTGTGCAGGGTTATCGACATTCATCATTTCGCGTTGAAACCATATCCGGGGCGCTTCAGTGAGCGGATTATACGGTCGATTTGCCCTTCAGGGCGAACATTTCGCACAGGTCGTTCAAGAGCCACCCAGTAACCGAACCCATCGGAGGCGTGCGTGAGTTGCGCATACGAATCTTTCTTGTTATGGACCTTCTTGATACCCCGCCCGCTGCTATCCATCAGCACACCCTCAAAGTCACTAATGAGGCGCTCGCATGAGCTATCCACTTCAATATTCGCAACACCTTCCTCATCCCGGAAGGCATAGTTGACGGCATTGATACGGTCATTCACAGGCGGATTCGCTTGCGGAACCCGCAGCTTGACGGGCATCGGATAGCCCCGCATGTAGTTCAGGATAAGCTGGTACTCCGACTTTCCAGCATCGAGAGAGGCCGCACGGACCTGCCGGGCACGCCCCGAAGCATCTCCATAGATCAGAATCTCCCCGCCATGCGAAGGAAAGTGCTCCCGGAACATCTGCACCATCTCCTCGATGCTGGCGTTATCTTCGAGAACGAATTCCTTATAGACCTTGAACACGTTTCCATGTCGCTGCCCCACCGTAGTGATGAGCGGCTCGACGTTAAAGTCCCAGCACCAGCACAGCGGGCGCCTCCACGAAAAATCGGTGAGCTTCTTCACGTGCAGTTGGTTATTGAAGCTGGCATAGGCCCGCGCCCCAGAGAGGCCAGCGATGAGTTCGCCATCCAGACGGATCTTGCGGCCAAGCGTGCCTTCCGGGTAGATCGACTCCAGCCGGCGGATTTCTGACACATTCAAGTGGGGGTTGTCGTAGATCGAGGCTTGGTAGATGCGCCACGACACCGCACTGGGATCTCGCTGCCATGGCTTGATCTTCTCATCGAACATCCACGATACGCCCCCAACCTGACCCGGCGGCGGCAACAGCGTGCAAGCCCCGAACACAAGAAGGGACCGACCTGCTGCCACCCGAATCACAGCCTCATCGTAGATGTGCTTCGGAGGTTCCTCATCGAATAGCACCCAGTCCTTCGCCGCGCCAGCCATCTTCAGCGCGCCTCCCTCTGCCGACTTGAAGCCGATAGTGGACCCATTTTTCAGCGAGAGAATCTGATGCGTGACGTTCCAAGACGCAATCTCCCGCTGCGGGATCAGAGGCAATTGGCCGGGATCATGCCCTAGCCCGTTATCGAAGAGCTTTGGCTGAATCACTTCGATGGAGGCATTGTGCGTAACAGATACCACCCACCCGTGGGTAGGGCCGGGCGGCACAGTAGGATGAGGGGTATCGTAGCGCGGGCACACCCCACCAAAGCGTGAAAGGGATGCAGCCATAAAAGCAGCGCCAGCAGACTTGCCTGTCCGGTTGGCCGCGAACATCCACGCCTCTTGGATCTGCCCAGTCAGGATGTCGTAAACGAATGGCACCTGCTTAGGCGTGGGATTCCACTTCCACCACGGATCGTCTTGCTGACGGTTCAGGGCCTCTTGCTCAAGAATGAGAAGCTCTTCAAGGGCTGCGCGGTCGTCGTCGGGTGTGGTCATGGTGTCTCGATTACGCCCCTACGGTCTTGGGGCTCTGCCGTTGCGGGATTGTCGGTGGGGTCGCCCCCGTCCGTCAAGGCACGCTGCGCTCTCGCCTTCGGCTCGACCTTGACCGCCGGTGCCTGCGACCCCCCGCGCCAAACCCCGCCGGCAGGCCCAAGGCGACCTTCGGGGCACATTCTGAGGGATCTGCGGGGCTGGCATTCAGGGGAGGCCGGAAGCCAATCCCCGAACCCGCAAATATTATGCCAGCATCACATTATGCCAGCATCACTCGCTTCATCGTGTGACCCCGTTCTTTTTGTCGAAGGAGCGCCACCCGCTCATGCCGATGGTCGCGGCGGTCAGTTCCCAGAGGGACTCGTCGAGGGAGGGCATGGGCAACACCGGGTGGCCGGTGACGGCCATCAGCCATGGCGCCAAGGGCCGGACAAGATACTGGTAGGCGAGCGCACAGCCGCATACCCACGTGATGAAGGGGCGGGCACCGGCCACGAAGACGGAAGGTGACTTGGCCTGCTCCACAGAGATCTGGATCTGGGCCAGCCGCTCGGAGATGGCGCCAGCGATCTGGGTCTTGGCGATGTCGATCTGCGCCAGATTCTCTTCGGTCTTGTTCGGCCAGATGCGATCCACGATCTTGCCAGCCAGCGAGAGTCCTTCGGTGAGAGGGTCTAGTGCCATGGTGGTGTCTCCGCGTTTCAACGCGCTCAGGATTGGAGTGGGGCTCTGGGTTAGAAGCCGGCGCGCATGATGGCTACGAGCCGCTTGGCGCGGTCGCCCACTTGGGTGTACCACTTGGACTGCTCCATGCCGTGCGCAGCATCGGTGAAGCGGCCCTCTTTCATGGCGCGCAGGGTGTTGCGAAAGGTGGAGAGGGTGGTGATGCCCATGTTGAAGCACATGTTGGCGAGCACATTCTGACGGGCGTCGTTGAGGGTGCGCCACCACGGGAGGCGGGCATCTAGTTGGCGCTCGGTCTCGTTGATGTCGTCTTCGAGGAGTGCCATGACTTGGCGGTCGGAGAGGGGCTCGTCCGCGAGGGTGAAGTGGTAGTGGGGATCGTCGGAGATGTTGTGGCCAACGCCGATGGTCCACTTGCCTACGGTGTCGAGATAGCGGCGGTAGCGGATACCTTCATCGACCTTGAGTTGGATTTTGAGCTTGGCGCGGTCCATGGCTGTCTCCAGAAGGGCCAAAATAGGGTGAAAAGTGAGGAAAAGTGCTACTTTTGGCCGTTTTCGGGCTCTTTTTCTGTGGTTGCGGTGGATAGTGTGCGCTTCCGGAGCTTGTCGCGCCAGAGGATGTAGATCTGGAGGGCTGTGAAGGTGACGGTCAGAAGGAGCGCCACGACAGGAAGGGCCTTGACTAGCCATGACCAGCCCGAGAGGAGCCACAGAATGCCGATTTTCAGCCAAGCGAAGAGCGTTTCCTTGTCCACGGCGCGACCCCCAAGGTTTTTCACTGCGTAGGGTGAATTTTCTCTTGCGTTTATACCAGAAATGTCATGTGGAGTGTGGGTCATGGCGGTCATACCCTCCTATCGTGGGGGCACCCTGAAGCAGCGGGTGACCCAACAGGCTAGGTCGGGGCGGGAAGTGGCTTGGGACAGGATCTGCATCTCGAATGGGATCGTCTGCAAAAGGAAGGTGGAATGGGCTAGGAGGCGGAAGGCTCGGGGGGCGCCTTCACGGCCTTGTTGGGAGATGCGGATCTCGACGGTCCAGCCGATGGGGAATAGGAGTTTGGCCCGCTCTTCGAGGTCTTTGGCAGAGGGCCAGAGGTCGGCTTCGTGGGCGACGCAGGCGGCGATCTCGTAGGTGCGCCGTTGGGAGGGGTTGAGGCGCTCTTTGCCGGAGGGTGGGCTTGGCATGGCTGAACCTTGCGATCCGCTGGTGGGGAATGGCCATTTGGCGTTTGGCATGCTGGACCTCGTGCGCGTCTGTGGGTGTGTCGTGGCTTGGTGGGGTTGGGTTGGGAGAGCCCAGCTTGGGGCCTCGTTTTTTTTTCTGGCTTGGGTAGGGGTAGGGTGCCACTGGCCATTATGGTGCGGTGCAACACTTGCCCCTTTTTGTGTGCACGCAGCGGGTTATGGCCCACGAACAAAGGGTACCCCCTACATGCACCTACCCTCCCGTACCCCTATTGAGATGCATTCTCATTCGCAATAGCATGTGCATAGCTGTGCCCATACACATAGGTCAATCCGTGCTAACCCTCAGAGGGTGGCTTGCTCGGGCTGGCTGGCTGGCTTGCGGACTGCACACCATGCCCGCTCTGTGTATCGGCATGCTCGTTTATACGCACAGCCTCTACGTCTAGGATGTCTGAGGTTTCAGCGCTGAAAGTGCGTGGGGAGTGAGAGTCGGCATGCAGTGTTTCACGTGGAACACTGGCACTTGCTTGGGGGAGAGTGGTAGGCAAGGGGCCAGCGGACAGTGCTCTTCCCATTCCGCTTCCACTTCCACTTGCGACGCATTGCGAAGGCAGCGGTAGCTGTGAGCCCTGCCCCAGCGTTGCCAGAGTCTCCCTCGCAGCCGCCAGTCTCTCTCTCACCTCAACATCGCTCATCCCCCTCACACTCACCCCAATGTCCGCAGTGACATGCACATCCTTCGTGTAGCCTGCCATCTGGCCAAGCATCACCAGACCCTGCACCCACCTATCCGGGCTCTTATCGGCAAACTTCTGGATGGCTGCCACAGTCGGTGCGCACCCCAGATAATCAGCCAGCATCCTTTGAAAGGGTGCCCTCAACTGGTGAAGGATTTCTGCCCGGACTTTTGCCGCACCCGGATGCAATTCGCCGCTACCAATGCGAGTGTTCGCGGCTGGGGAAAGCTCCTCACCTGTCGGCTCTGGAGTTTCGCCTGCGCTCTCATGACTGCTTGAATCCATAACGATAGCTCCAGTGTGGAGAATGCTGTCCTGCCATCGGGCATCAAATGACTCGGCAGTCCGTAGCGGCTTTCCCAGCGGTAAATGGTCCGCTTCGAGATACCCAGAAACTTGGCCAAGGATTTGTGCGTGATAATCACCATGCACCATATTCTGAGGGTGACAACCTACCGCCGTCAAGCACTCTCCGATTGACACCCGCAATGGGGCTTCAACCCCACTCACCCCAGCACCATAAAACGTGATGCACTGTGCATGCCAGCTTTGGAGCCCTCCAGAAGGCCCGCCAAGCGATTTTGACCCTGCCCTGTCACCAGTGCACCAGACATAAGGCAATAAGGGAATCTAGGCACCATTCCGCTATTCTTTGAGGGTTAACCCTGACACACCTCACTCTCATGCGTCACATTCCGACATGTCAATGAGGGAAAACACCTACGTCTAAACGCACAATCTCTCATTGCCTTATGCCTCTTATCCCCTAGAATGGAGTCTCCGGGCAACGCAACGCCTAAACGCACAAGAGCAGGGGGGAAACGAAATGGCAAAGCTTCACGTACTGATCAAGATGACAAACGGCACGCAAATGACCCTTTGCTACGCCCGTGGCTACCAGAAACGCGACACTCTTAACGGCTTAGTTTCGGGCAAGTTCTTCGATGAACAGCCACGCGAACAACAGTGCGAGCATTGCCGCCGCGCCCGCGAACAAGACAAGGCAAAGAAGGCAGCGAAGTAACCACAAACCGCCCGCTACGGCGCTCTTCCTGCCCCAAGTTAAACAGGAGATACCTACCATGGACAATCAGACCCTCACTCACGAGGACTACATTAAGGCGGTGGCGCATCTGGCCATTGCGCGCCTCGATGCTGACAAGGCCGCTGCCGCGTCTGCCGCCCGCCTTGTCTACGGGGCTGGGCAGCGTGGCCTGCGGGGCGTGACCTACTTTGACCGCTGGCTCGATGGCGCCGAATCCAAAGCCTTTGTGGAGGTCTGCGGCTTCGGTGAGGAAAGCCCGATCCAGCTTGCGGGCACCACGATTCACGAATTGGGCCACGTGCTGGCCGGTCCCGGCGCCGGGCATGGCAAGGCGTGGAAGGAAGCGTGCGAGCATCTGGGGTTGCGCCGCATCAAGGCCGCTGGCACCCAGTACATGGCAGCGATGCTGGCCCCGGACATCCGCGAGCCCATTGCCCATTTGGCGGAGCGTCTGGAAATGGCCGGCCCGAATGGTGCGCACCGGGGTGTAGGGGGCATTGACGTGCTGGCCCCGTGGAATGGCACCCTCGCCCGTCCGTGCTCGCATGGCGTGGGATCGAGAGGCGGCAAGTCGCGCGGGGTGGGATCAGGCTCCCGGATGCGCAAGTTCGTGTGCGGGTGCGACACCCCCGTCATTGTGCGGGTGGCCCGTGACGAATTCCATGCTCACTGCGACATTTGCAACGCAGCCTTCCATCGTGGCTGAACCCAGCCATCGACAAACGCAAGGAGAACGAAATGGCACGCAATAACCAATACAGCCCGAATCAAGCCGGTATGGACATTCTGGCGTTCTGCCAGATGGCACGTAAGGAACTGATCGCCAAGATTGACCCTGCCCTGTCGTTTGAAGACGGCCTGCCGGCAAAGATCGCCATCATGAAAATGGATTACAACGAACTGCGCGCGGCGTGCAAGGCGCTGACCGCCTAACCGCACAACGCAACACGCAAGGGGAAACGAAATGGCAACCATCGTGACGAAGTGGGCAATTGACGCGCTGCGCCCCGGCGATGCGCCGGGTTGGGTGCACAACGTGGCCGACGAGGACTTTGACACCGAGGCTGACGCACTGCGCTGGATTGAGCAGTACCGCCCGTACATCGGCGCCAGCCAGTACCACACCCGCGCCGTTGATCGTCGCGCCTAAACCACAGACCGCCCGCTACGGCGGGACGTTTAAACGCAAGGAGATTATCATGCAAAACTTTGTGAGTGGCCTGATTCTGGGCATTATGGGTACGGTAGCCATGCTGGTGGTGGCCATCTGGTAACGTCTGGCATGCCAGCATAAAATCAACTGGAAAATGGGGGTCTGGTGATGGATCTTAATACGCTGGAGGGTTTGCTGTACGTGCTGGTAATGGGTGGTTTGATGCTCCTCATTACCCTGCACAGTGAGTAGCATGTAGTATGAATACAGTAACTGTTTATTAACTAGGTGTTATCTCTTTAAACCGTCAGGAGAGAATCATGAGTGAGTATCGTCGAATCGAAGCGCAGATTGAATCCGAATATAAGTATCTGTGGTCTTACGTGCAAGATAAGGTGGCGCAATTGGAGGCCCACAAGGCACGCGCTGCGCAGTCGCAGGCGGTGGCGGATGCGCTGGAGCGTGCGGTGGGCGAGATCGAGGGGGCCTACCTGTACGTGACTGTGCAGGGACAGCGGGTCTATGCGCAGGTGACGGGGCTGAACAGTTTCGGGGAGGTGGCCGGGCTGGCGCGCATCGTCGCCAAGGGTACGGGCAAGGGCTTTAAGGGGCGGAGCTTTGAAAAGGAGAGTATGTGCGTCCAGCTCCAGAATGACGAGTTCGAGCTTGTCTGCTATGTGAGTGGGGCCAATGCCACGTGCAAGCGGGTAAAGGTGGGCACCAAGACCGTGGAGCAGGATGTGTTCGAGGTGCAATGCGCGGATGGGGATGAGCCTGACCTGTCCGATGTGGGGGCGCTCTCCCTAGATGTGCACGCAGGGGAAGAGGATGCTGGGGGTTTGCCGCCGCTGGATGGGCTGCAAGACGCGCAGGAAGCGGGCAAGGCGCTGCGGGGAGAAGGGTGATGCGGGCACTCATGGATGCGGTGCGGGCCAGCCTGCATAAGAGGGCGCATACGCTTGAGCGTGGTCATTGGGGGGCGCATGTCTCGTATCTGGGGCTCGTAAGTTATGAGAGCCACGGGTTGTATGGGAAGGCAGCGCTGGTGATGCTGGTGTTTGTGCTGGTGATGGCATGGGCCGGCATCGAAGTGGAGGAGTAAGGGTTATGGCAACGATGAGGGAGGACGGGGAAAGCACGGTACGTTGGGCTGCTAAGCACGTGCTGGCGTTGAAAGTGTGTGTGGCGGTGGGCTTGCTGAGTACGCATTTGTTGCCGGCTGAGTGGGCCACGGCTGCGACGGTAGCGAGCGCTGGTGCCAACATGCTGTGGCTCTGGAAACTTTGAAACTCGCTGCGAACCTTCGAGGAGGTGTGTGATGGAACGGATTAGCGCGTACAGGAATCTGGGGCCGATTCCGCAACCGATGTCGGATTTGCTGGAGACGGTGGGCCGCTGCACCTGCGAATTGGATGAGGACCGGACGCTGGAGGGGCAGGAATTGCGGGAGGTGATGGCCCGGGTAGCGAAGGGATTGGTAGATGAGGTGTGCCCGGAATTGGGGGACTGGAGACCGCCCCGCACAGCGGGAAGTGTGAAGGCTTAGGGGTGGCTGGGGATATCTGTATTTCAACCGATGTTTGAAAGTTAGAGGGGTGGTGAAATGTCCAATGTAGATGCGGTGCCGGCTGAGTTTGATCGGCGGGCAGAGATCGGGAAGGAAGCGGAAGGTGACCGGAGGAGCGGGGATCGGCTGGGCACGTGGGGATTGGCGGGATTCGGTCTGTGGGCCGTGCTGCATGTGGTGGGGAGTCTGCTAGTGGACGGGCTCTGACAGGCTCGGACTGGCTCAGACTGTTTAAACGATGGATTGTAGGGGAAGGTTAAGAGGCTTTCCCCTACCAGCTAAAGAGAGAACTGGAGAGGATCATGTTTGATATGCGGAAGCATCAAGGGGTGGTGGATCTGGCGGTGCGGGAATGCTGGGAGTTTTCGCGCAGGACTGGAAGGGAGTTCGGGGTGTTGATAGGGCCTGAGGGTGGTGTGGTGGCGAGGGCTGAGGGGGATCGGATGAGCGTCAATTTCGATGCGCGGGATTTGCTGTGGAATGAGGGTGGTGTGGTGGTGCATAGCCACCCGAGTGGCAATAGTCTGTCGCCACAGGATTTGGTGATGGCGGCGGTAAACGGGGTGGATATCGTGGCGGTGGGAGCGCTGGATGGTAGCACTTACTGGACCGACATCGATGTGGGGAGCAACCTGATTTATCACAATATGGAGGTGGCGGAGAAGTTTCATTATTTTGCGGAGGAGCGGCTAATGCCGATAGCGGGGGATCGGGCGCGAAGGGTGTTTGGGAGGCTGGGGGGCCGGCATAAAAGTGTGGTGGAGATCGGGAGCATGCATGAGGCCATTTGGGAATTGACGAGGGTGATAAAGAAGGTGGGAGTGTGCGACTTTCGGTATCAGTGGAAGCTGGCGGCACAGAGCGTGGGGGCTGTGTGCCAGTGGAACGAGTTAGCGGGGACGGATGTACCGCTGAGTGTGCGCGTGGTGAGGGAGGTGGTGTGATGAACTGCTATGCATGCAAGTGGCGCAGGGATGTGCCGGGGGATTGCCACAGTCAGTGTGGGAATGCGGGGGCGAAGGTGGAGAGTAACCCGCATGGGGTGATCAATGGGTGGTGCTGGTGGCCGCTGAATTTTGATCCGATTTGGATCGAGAGTTGCACGGGATTCGAACAGAAGGAGGAGGTGTAAGCATGCGCAAGATCGAGCGTGACATGATTGCCGCCATCAAGGCGGGCGGCAACAAGCTGAAGTCACTCGGCAATACCACAGTGCAGACATGGCCTAATGGGTCTGTGGCCGTCCGACTTCACGGACACTACCGCAAGCCCATCGACTCGAAGGAGTGGTTCTGATGGCGGGATTGGCGAGGCGGCATGCGGACAGGGGAGCGCCGGATGGCTGGTGCCCTACGCACGGGTGGCAGGTGGCGCAGAGTTGGGGATGCGGGTACTTCTATTTTTGGGCGTGCCCGGTGTGCGGGGATGCGCTGGAGGACGAAGATCCTAATGAGAGGGAAGAAGAGGAGGGAGAGGATGATGAAGAGGAAGGGGAAGAGGGTGATAACCGTTGAGAAGTATGGTTATACGGAGTGGGTATGGGATGCGGGCTTTCATGCGTGGGCGTATTCGCGCTTCGTTGGGTGGGCTGAGATAGCTGTTTGTTGAAAGGAGAGGGAGATGACTGGATATAACGGGCACAGGAACTGGAATCACTGGAATGTGAGCCTGTGGATAAATAATGATGAGGGCCTGTACAGGCAGGCTAGGGAGTTGGTGAGGCGCCATGGGAAGGAGGAAGGGGCGGTGCAACTGGTGGAGTTGCTGGAAGAGTTGGGGATGCGTGAGACTCCGGACGGGGCGCCTTATACCAAGACGAGTGTGCGGGCGGCGTTGAGGGATTTCTGAGGGAGGGAGGGTTATGGTGACGTTAAGAGGGGTGGGGCTGTTTTGCCTGATTAGTTTGTGGGCGGTGATGCTGATGGGAGGTTGTACGTTGGGGGCGCTGGTAGTGGCGTATGTGTGAAGGGAGGGGGTGGTGAGCGGGTGTTGGGAGGGGCTGGATCTCTGCGGGGGGTCTGGCCCCTTTGCTTTTGGAAGGCGGGAAGAAAGGGGTGTGGGAGAGGGCGCAGGGCTTGCGAGGCGGGGCGCTGCTGCGTTGAATGGGGAGGGGTGGTGCTAGGGTAGCTTCTCCCTTTGGAGGAGCGTGTGGGGCGTTTTAGAGGGTCTTGGTGAGGCGGTAGCAGACTGGCACGGTGCGGGTGGAGCATTCGGCAGCTTCGGAGGGGCAGACGCGGGAGAAGGTGGAGAGGGAGCGGGGGAAAGTGGAGAGGGAGAGCGTTTGGAGGGTGAAGAAGGGGGAGGAGGCGGCTTGGATGTCGTGGCGGGTGTGAGTGTGGTAACCGAGGGTGGACCATGCCCACTGTTCGTTGGAGGGGAGGGGTTGCAGATCGTAGAGGAAGAGGGGAGAGCCGGGCTTGAGGATGCGGGCGGCGTTGAGGAAGAAAGTGGGAAGGTCGGTGGTGTGGCCTAGGGCGTAGTGGAGTTGGGCGCCGTCGAAGTGGGAGGAGGGCACGTTGGAGAGGGTGGTGAAGTCGCCTAGGTAGCGGCCCCGGAAGGCTGGGAGGTGGTGGGGGGTGAGGGAGAACTGGCCGGGGCTGATGTTCTGGAGGGAGAAGCGGAGATCGGGGCGTTGCTGGGCCATGAGGGCAGCGACGGCGCCTGTGCCGCATGCGATATCGAGGATGTGGGAGTCGGGTTTAAACGCAGAGAGGGATAGGAGGGCGGATACGTGGGATTGGGGCGTGTGGCCTAGGAGCCATATTTGTAGGATTGTGACGCCTAGGGATTGTGCGTGGAGGGTGTGTTCGGTGACGAGCGCATCGTCGAGGTAGAGGGGGGAGGGCATATAGGTTGGAAATTTGCTATAGAGGATCGACCAAGAAAACCCTTTTGATCCATTTTGATCTTTAATGGCCTAAAAAGAAATACCCCCACCCCTCTTGCTGCAATCACATACGCGCGTGGGGGTGCAGGAAAAAACATTTTTTGAGAAAAAGAATGAGTTCTTCCCTCATCTTCTCTTAAGGTGATGGATGCATCATAGCCTCCCCCTGCCAAAAGTCAAGTGCTTGGGAAAAGATGGATGGGGGTTCTACATTTTAGGGGATTATGGTTCACAATGGATCAAAAGGGTTTGCTATGCACTGGGAATTTGCTATAGTGCATCAACCAACTTTTGGAAACGAACTGGAGACGGCAATGAGCAGACCCAAGGCAACGAAGCACTACCCCGTCGAGTACACGCGGGCGCTAGGGTATCTGGAGGAGCATCCCACAGCAGAGGTGGTAATCCACAAAGAAACGATGGCGAAGGTGCACGACTTTCGCACTGACTTCAACTCGTTTAAGGCAGCGGCGGTGGGGGAGAACTGGCACAAGCTGTACCCCAACGTGGCGACCGTCATGCTCAAGGTCAAGGACAACCCCCCACGGGCCATCATCTGCCGCCGCGATCAGGGCGAGCACGCTCGGGATCTGGGCGCTGCGCTCGCCGCGCTGGAAGGCACGCAACCCACGCATAGAGAACCCCCGCAAGAGGTGCATGTAGACGAACTGCGCCCGGCATATGTATTCAAGGAGAAGAATGATGATTGAAGGACTGCGGTTTCCTGAGGTGGTGGACAACAGCATGCGCAAGGAACTGGCCAAGTGCCAGAAGATCGCGCACTGGAAGTTCGAGAAGGGCCTGAACGGGCCGCACAGTGTGGACCTGCATGCCGGAGGTGCGTTTGCGGCTGGGCTGGAGGCTGCGCGGCTGGCGTTCTATCGGGATGGTGTGAGCCATGAGGACGCTGTGCGTTTAGGTGTGGAGAAGGTGCTGGAGTTCTATGGGGATTTCCAGTGCCCGGAGAAGAGCAACAAGAGCGCAGCGCGCATGGCCGGCGCCCTCACGTTCTACTTCGGTGAGCATCGGATGGGCGAGGACGAGTACCAGCCCGTCAAGTTTCCTGACGGCACACTGGGCATCGAAGTCAACGGCACATTTGCGCTGCCTATCGCACACCCACATACCGGGCTGGGGCTGATCTACTCGTATCGGTTCGACATGCTGGCTGAAGACTGCGACGGCAACTACTGGGTGGTGGATGAAAAGACCTCCTCGAAGCTGGGCGATGCGTGGGCGTTCCAGTGGGATCTCGACTCGCAGATGACGGGCTACTGCTTCGGGGCGAAAGCGCTGCTGCGCGAGAAGGGACTGGACCCGGACAAGCTGAAGGGAGCCATCATCAACGGGGTGTCCATCTTGAAGTACGACTATGGGCATATGCGCTGCCCCACGATGCGCATGGACTGGGAGATCGACCGCTGGTATCACGAGATGCTCAGGGATTTCACCGATTGGAAATACGCGTATCTGGACCAAAATCACAGGCAGGTGTTGGACCACGCCTGCGCGCTCTACAACGCGCCCTGTGCGTATGCCAGACTGTGCAAATCGCGGGAGCCGCACAAGATCGAGAGCGGTTATGTGGTCCGCTTCTGGAACCCCCTTACTAGGGAGTGAATCATGGATGTGGCGATAGGTGCTGTGCTGGGGTTCTGCGTGGGCGTGCTGGCCACGTTCCTGTACATGGCGGACGACTACGAGGACGAGGAGTAGGCAATGTGGGCGAAGTTCAAGCGGCAATTCAATCTGGCAATGTGCCGCTGGGTGGGTTGCCGCCGGAAGTGGGACGGCAACGAACTGCTGATCCCGCGAGACAGCCGACCGGGAAGGATCGTGCTGGACAAGTTTGTGTGTAAACGCTGTGGCTTGCGTTGGCGCGAGCACAGTCACCTCTAGGAGACAGCATGACAAATACGATGGCACCTTGCTGCGGCAACTGCGTGCATGCGGAGTGGCGCGAACAGGGAGCAAGCCGCTGCAAAGCGATTCCAATTGTGACCAGACCAGAGATGGTAGTGGCGGACGTGCGTTCGTTGCCTATCACGCCAAACGATGGGAAGGCATGCACTTTCTGGCACGCCACCGGAAGCCCCGGAATTTACCGCCGGGAATACCAAGAGTTGGAGGAGCAGGTACTACGCTGCATCGAAAACGCAGGCGATGCCGGCATCTCCAAGCGGCGCATCGCCAAGGCACTGGGATGGCGCATGGACATCGTGCGCACCTGCCTGTTCCGGCTGCGCGCAGTAGGAGGCCGAACCCAATGTGTTCGGCGTATCTACATCGGAGCGTGGGCCGTAAGGTCTGAGACCAACAACCCTAACCGCTACGCTGTCTACATGAGGGGCGACAAGGACGATGCAATCTACGATATTAAGACGACCGTAGAGGAGCCGGAAGACCCGCGCCCCGCCGCAGAATTCACACCCCGGCGCGACATCGCCGCAAGCTGGCTATAAGGAGCCGACCATGACCAAGAACGAAGCCGCGAGCGTGGCGCAGGGGCTGACGAATG
>Ga0255338_1001468_pt1 | contig 44361 bp, 57 predicted proteins | sample MeOH1_35cm_T4_19_FD_203715 | JGI IMG/M metagenome (GOLD analysis project Ga0255338, IMG submission 203715) | Sandy soil microbial communities from University of British Columbia, Vancouver, Canada - MeOH1_35cm_T4_195 | ecosystem: Engineered > Artificial ecosystem > Sand microcosm > Unclassified ... | reverse complement strand
TTCTGCTGCTCCTGGTAGCGGCCGCCTCCGGAACTGGAGATCTTGGCGGCCATCTAGCTTAGGCCCCCTTGTCGAGCTGCCGGGAGATCGCGTTCATCAGCTCGGCCACGAACCCTTCCGAACGCGCACCGAAAGCGGAGATGCGGGTCTGGAAGTAGTTGTAGAAGATAACCGAGGGGATGGCCGCGAACAGGCCCAGACCGGTGGCGAGCAGAGCCTCGGCGATGCCGGGCGCCACGACGGCCAGGTTGGTCGTGTTGGTGTTCGCGATACCGATGAACGAGTTCATGATCCCGTAGACGGTGCCGAACAGGCCGATGAACGGACCGTTGGAACCGACCGAGGCCAGGTACTGCATGCCGCCGGAGAGGCGACGAGCCAGCGAGGCCTGGACAGCGCTAACCGCGTGCGCGGCGCGGTCGATCGTGGTGTCGCGGTGCTCGCCGGCGATCTGCAGGCCAGCCTGACGGCTGAGCTCGATCTCCTGCGCGGCCGCGGCGGCCATGTCGGCCAGCGGGTTACCGTCATACTCCTCGCTGAGAGCGATCCGGCTCATGTCGTTGATCGACTTGGCGCCGCGGAAGGACTCCACGAAACCGTCCGACACCTTGTTGAGCGAATTGAACTCGAGGATCTTGGTGACGAGGATGGTCCAGCTCAGGATCGAGGCCAGAGCCAGGCCGATCATGATGACCTTCACGACCGGGTCGGAGTCCATGAACATGGTGCCGACGTTCAGCTTGCCCGCGTTCTTCATTTGCGGCGGGTCAGCCGATTCCGCGGCGGCGGGAGCCGCGGGGGTGGCGGCGGGAGCCGCGGCAGCATCGGCGGCCGGGGCAGCGGCGGCGTCAGCGGCAGGCGCGGCCGGGGCGGCGGCGTCCTGAGCGAACGCCGGTGCGCTCGCCATCAGCGCGACAGCGCCGAGGAGAGCGGAAAAAGTGATCTTCAATTTGTTGTCGAGCATCTGTCGCCAGTTCCTGGTTGGTCTAGCACGATTGGCCGGAGGGTCGTCGCGCGAGAGCGTCTCCACCCTAGTTGAAACAAGCCCGGCGCCCCAGTTCGCTTTCGCGGCCGAAACACCAGAGGCGCTGTCGCTGCGCCCGACCCGGAACGCGGCGCCCTGCTTTTGGCTGGGATTGGCGTTACGAAGGTGCGGACGGACTTGAACTCCCACGGGGGGACCCCAAAGTCTTACCGCTTTTTTAGACAAGCGGCCCGGACCCTTTGGCAACCCCTTGTCGAGGCGTCAAGGGGCAGAAGCTTTCCCTACATCGTCAAATTATTGACGCATGCGCACGGATTGTGCGCTGCACACGCAAGAAGCGTCTTGAGCCCATCGATTCACCACCGTTCGTCGCGGCGCTATGCTGCATTGCAGCAATTTCACGAAACTAGGATTGGCGAAGGCAAGGCGCCCGAACCGGCGCCACGCGCGGATTCGAGGCGCCCGCCCGCTATTGGTCGTTCCAGTCCCCATTCGGCTTGAATGCGCCCGAGTAGGACCCATCGCGGTTCCGCAGCTTCGGACCTGGCAGGAGCGCCGAGCGGTAGGTCTCGACAACCTGATCAATGGTCATCGCCTCCCAGGCCGCGAACGGGATGGCCTCAAGCGAGGCGCGCGGATTGCCGTTCAGGAAATAGCCGCCGAGGCCCCTGCCCCCGGCGCGCTTGAGTGTGTCGTCGAACCGCGGCGAGGCAAGTGGGGCCGCCTTGGCGTCGCCGTAGACGAAACTGTGACTCCAGGTCTGGGTGCCGGACCAGTTCGAGGCGGCGCCCGAGTGGACGTAGATCACTGGCCCGCTGTCCTCGAAGGCGGCCCCCTTCACCGCACGGCTCGCGTCACCGGTGTTCGCCTTCAAGAGCGTCACGTTGTGGATGCGGCTGTTCCCCGCGTTGCTGTTGACCTGCAGCCCCGCGACCGCCCACTGGGCGTAGACCAAGCCATCTATCTCCAGCGTATCCAGGCGGTCTGTGGCGCGGTTGGCGCCGGCGAACAGGCCTTGTGCGCCCGACGTGGCGTCAGCCCCCAGCAGCATGATGCGTCGCAGGGTGACGCGGCTCAGGCTGGCGTTGTCGTTGAACTGGATGAAGTCCAGGTGGGTCTCGTCGCTGGGCATCCGCCGCGGCGAGAGGATCACCACGTCCTCGATCAGCCAATCAGACACGTTCCCCAGCTGCAGGCCGCGCTCGTGCCACCAACGCACCCGCAGGCCCTTCACCATCACCTTGCTGGCGCTGTCCGCTATCAGGCCGCCGTACTGCCAGAGCACCGTGCAATTGATTATGCGAATGTTGTAGATGCGCTCGCCGTCGAACCGGAAACCATAAGTGCCCTTGCGTAGAGACGCGGGCGTCCGGCCAGCCTGGCAGTTCTCGAAGGTGATATTGTCGCTGCCGAGCAGACCGAAACGGAACAGCGTGGCGCCGGCTGCGCCATCGGTCGTGATCCCGCTGACCTTGATGTGGCTCGAGTTCGCCAGATAGACATTGTCGAGGATGGTCGGATGGGCAGGGTCGGCGTCGCGCAACGTGACCTCCGACTTGAACCGAAAGCCCACCAGCGTGAGCCCGCCGGGCCGCTGTGACCCACGCGAGACCAGAATGCTTTTCGGCTTCGGGCTGGAGGCTTCGAAGGCGGCGAGATCGCCGACGACGGCGCCTGGATAGTTGTCGGTCGATGTGGGCGTGCCAACGCTGGCGGCGTCAGGTTCGACAAGGATTGTGATCACCGCGCTGGAGGAGCCGCGCGCGTTTTGAGCGGTGACCTTGAAGGCATACGTCTTGCCGCTGAGATGAGCGCTGACGCCGGCCCCGCTGGGCTGCGGGGTCAAGGCTGTCGATCCTTCGGCGACGACGCCGTCCGCGCCCGCGCGCGACCAATGGCCCGCAGGTCCGCGCGTCGCCTCGGACACGGTCCACGTCGCCACCTGTCCGCTCTGTAGCAGGCCGAGCGTCGGACTGCTGAGCCGCACGCCGCCCCGGCCCTGCTGGGTCCACGCTCCGACCTTGTAGGTGACGTTGGCCAGCACCGGCGCACCTGGCGCGGATGGACCGCTGGGTGCGGGCGTCTGCCCGCCGCCCCCGTTGAGCTGAGCGTAGGCGGCGAAGGCGAAAAGAACCACGAGCGCTATGAGCGCGATCCCAGCCAGTCCCCACCGGAGCCTGCTGCGAAGACGGGGCGCGGCATGGGCCGGAGGATTGCGAGGCGAGGCCATGATCTCGGTTACGACAACACCGTTCCGAACGCCAGCCGACAGCGCGTCCGACTGTCGCCGCTTAAGCTTGAAGGAAGGGTGGTGCCTGGGGGCGGATTCGAACCACCGACACGCGGATTTTCAATCCGCTGCTCTACCAACTGAGCTACCCAGGCTTGGGTCCCCGGCGCGCGGGAGCCGCGTCTATAAAAGAGGCTTCGGCGTAAGTCCAGCGAGCCGCGCGGGCGATTTTCCGAAGGCTCAATCCTCGTCGGAATCCGCTGCAGGCGCTTCATCATCGTCAGCGGCCGGAACCGCGTAGGCGCCGACCAGCCAGCGCTGCAGGTCCACGTCGGCGCAGCGTCGCGAACAGAATGGCCGGTACTCGGCCTCCGTCGGCTTGCGGCAGATGGGGCACTTGCTGCTCATATCGCGGAAACCTCCAGGCGATCCCGGCTCCGAGCGGGATCGGAGGTGACGGTGAAGCGCGCGCCCATCCGATCGGAGAGCGCACGCACAAGGGGCTCGGCCGCCTTCGCGACGCTCGGGGCGCACGTGGCCGTCAGCCGCGCACCCGGCTGCGCTGCGCCTTCCGTCTCGAGCCGGCGGAGCAACCGCTGAGCCAGCGCGCGGTCGCTGAGCGTCCCGTCGGCTTGTTGCAGGTATTCGGAGAGCGGGCGCGTGCGGCGGGGAATGGAGAGCTCCATGGTTCCGAAGCGCCCGACCGGACCGATCGCGACGCCCGGATTGTCCGGACCGAAGGCCAGGCGCGCCGCCGCCAGCAGGGCGGCGCCATCGTGACCGCGTCCCACGAGGTCAAGGATCACAAGGCCGCCGAGGCCTTTCAGGCGCAGGAGCCGCGCCCCTTCGGCGATCGCCGCAAGGTTGGCCTGCCGGGTGACGCGCTTGGCGTCCTGGCCCTTCCGCTCGCCCAGGTCCACGTCGATGGATGTCAGGGCCCGGGTGGGCTCGATGGCGATATCGCCGCCGCCAGGCAGCCGATGGATCGTCTCCAGCGCCTCGGCCTCCGCCTCGTCAGCCATGGCGCGAGCTTCATGGCCCTCGGCGGGGGTGGAGTCGCGGACGATGGCGGCAAGGATCGCCGCGACATCCGGCGGGGGTTCAAGCAGGCGCGGCGCACCCTGCCCCGCGCCGGTCTCCCGGGCCACGGCCAGCTTGCCGCTCCGGGGCTCGCTCCGGATCTCGACCTCGATAGCTGCCCCTCGGACTGGGCGCGCGTCAGGCTTGAACGGAAGGATGGCTTCGAGGCCACCGCCCAGATCGAGGAAGGCGGTGGCGATCGCCGGCTCGACACTCGCAACCCGCGCCACGAGCCGGGCGCCCAAGGCGAGACGCAGGTCCTCGTCGTCGCGGCGCAGGATCAGCCGCTCCGGCCGACCGGCGAGGGTGACGACCCCGCGGGTTTCTCCGATCCCGCGGTCAAGGAAGGTCCGCCGCTCGCTCATGACCGATGGTATCCCAGGCCCGCCAGCAGATTTGCGGTTTCGTAGAGGGGCAACCCCACGACGCCGGAATAGGAGCCCTGCAACGAGATCACCAGGGCGCCGGCGCGGCCCTGGATCGCATAGCCCCCGGCCTTTCCGATCCCCTCACCACCCGCGAGGTAAGCCTCGACGTCGGAGTCGCTGAGACGCTTGAAATGGACGCGGCTCTCCACGAGGCGAGATGCCGTGCGACCGTCCGGCGCCACGACGGCGACGCCGGTCAGTACGCGGTGCGCGCGGCCCGACAGCAGCGTTAGACAGCGGCGGACCTCGCCGGCGTCCGCGGCCTTTGGCAACACGCGTCTGCCGACGGCCACGACCGTGTCTGCGCCAAGGACATAGGACTGTCGCGTCCTCGCAGCGACGTGGGCCGCCTTGGCCTCGGCTAACCGCAGCGCCAGCTGGCGCGGGGTCTCGTCGGGTCCGGGGGTTTCGTCCAGCTCGGCGGCCTCCACAGCGTCGGGGGCTAGCCCGATTTGACGCAGGAGATCCAGACGGCGGGGACTCGCCGAAGCGAGAATAAGGCGCGGCTCAAGGGACAAGTCAGCGCCTCGGTGAATCAGCGAACGCGGAAGGTGATACGGCCCTTGGTCAGGTCGTAGGGAGTCATTTCCACGAGAACCTTGTCGCCGGCCGAGACCCGGATGCGGTTCTTGCGCATCTTGCCGGCGGTGTGGGCGATGATCTCATGGTCGTTTTCGAGCTTCACGCGAAACATGGCGTTGGGCAGCACCTCGCTCACCACGCCGGGAAACTCCAGCAGTTCTTCCTTCGCCATGCGGCTCTCTGATGCCTCGACGCTTCGCATGTGACGACGGCTCGCGCCGTCCGGCTGCGAGCCGCATCCATGCCGAGACTATAGCCCGGGGTCGGAGAAGACGTCGATGGGCCGCTTGTCAGCCCCGGAATCGCCGGATGATGCGGTCGGCGAGGCCGTCGCGCACCTGCCGGTAGGCCTCGAGCCGGTGTTCGCGCGACCCTTCGGTTAGGGTCGGGTCCAGGGTCGGCCAGTACTCGATGTCCGCGGAGCGCCCCCGGGCCAGTTCCACCGCGCGATGCTGAGCCTCGGGCGTGAGCGACACCACGAGGTCGAACGAATCGTCTTCCAGCTCCCCGAAGGTCTTGCAGCGGTGTCGCGTGACATCGACGCCCAGCTCCTTCATCACCTCGGCCGCCAGCGGGTCGACCTCCATGTCATCCACGTCCGGATCGAAGGCGGCCCGCTTGAGGCCGCAACTGTCGACGAAGATGCGGGTGCCGATCAGGTGTTTCATCAGCGCCTCGGCCATGGGCGAGCGCACCTGGTTGAAGTTGCAGCAGAAGAGAACCGCATCGGGCAGCCGCTTCCCGGGTTCGTCACCCATCCGTTATCAGCCCCGCCAGTGCAGGGCGCAGATGAGGGTGAAGAGACGCCGCGCCGTGTCGAGGTTGGTCTCGATCTTGCCGGCCAGGCGGGTTTGGAGCAGTTCGGAGGCCTCGTTGTGCAGTCCTCGCCGGCCCATGTCCAAGGCCTCGATCTGCTGGGGCGTCGAATTGCGGATCGCCTGATAATAGCTGTCGCAGATCATGAAGTAGTCTTTGATCAGCGTCCGGAACGGCGACAGCGACAGGATGTGACGCCGCTCGTAGGTGGGACCGCGCACGTCCAGCACGAGCCGATTCTCCAGGAGCCCCATGCGCAAATCGTAAGGGCCGCTCTCAGCCCCTTCCGGGAAGAAGTAGTTTTCCTCCAAGAGGTCGAAGATCGCGATCTGGCGTTCCTGTTCCTGGTCGCGCGAAACCGCCGCGAGCGACTCTTCGTCAAGCTCGACGGACTGCAACCGATGAAGGGGCTTCGGATCTTCGGCCATGGTTTCGAAGCCGAGCTTTATTGCAATCCGGGGGGTGACGTCATCCCGCACCTGCGAACCTGACGCCTGGATAAGAAAAAACGCCCGGCGCTGGGGAGCGCCGGGCGTCGTTTTCAGCTCGGGACGATCAGTGGGCCGCGTAGCGCGCGCCCGCTGGTCGGACGAAGTCGCCCCGGACATAGCCGACGCCGACGCCGTTCTGGCCCACGAGGATCCAGTCCGATCCTCGCACCTGAGCGAGCGCCTGGAACCTCTCGCCGGCCTGCAGGCGCCCGACCTTTGCCGAACTCGTGGTCGGCGCACCACGGAGGTTCACGCCGCTCCTGGCCACGAAGGTGTCGCCGATTCGGTTGTAGCTGGCGGCCGATACGTTGTCGTACAGGCGGTAACCGTTGCGGGTATACGTGCCGGAATTCTTCGCCCGGCTCTTCTGGGCTTCGCAGCCAATCGCCGACCCTGCGGCCGCGCCGACGGCGGCCCCGGCAACGGTCTCGCCCGTGGCGTGACGGCCGCCGACCTGGTTGCCGATCACGCCGCCCAGCACCGCGCCGATCACCGCGCCAGCCTCCTGCTTGCCTCCCGGAGCCGAGCAGCCGGTCACGCCGGCGCTGGCGCTGGTAGCGCCTCCCAGCGCCAGGGCGCCGGCGAGCATCGCGGCCGCGACACCGCCGCCGATCGTCTTGGTCTTCAGGTCGCGCATGGTGGTCTCCGTCCTTCTGCGTTCATTCGATGACGCAGCTCTAGACGGCCCAGCCTGAACGGCTCTTCAGGCGCGCTGACAGGAACTGTTCAGCTTCGCGACGTGGACTCGGGCGGCGTGGGCGCGGGCCCCTCGGTCTGCGCGGGGCGCTCTTCCAGTGGCTGCGCCTGTACCGGCGTAGTCTTTACGGGCGTCACAATGCCAGCCGCGTCGAAGGCGTTCTTCAGGCGACGATTGAACTCTCGGCCCACGTCCCACTGCGCGCGGGGCTCCGTGATGAAGCGCGCCTTCAGATGGACAGCGTTGTCGGCCAGCCTGTCGACCCCCAGCACTTCAAACGGCTTGGTGATCATCTTCTTGAAGGCCGGGTCGCTTCGCAGTTCGTCGCCGACCTTCTGGATCACCGCCAGCGCTTGGTCGACGTTGCTGTCGTAGCTGATCGGAATCTCGGCCAGATATGAAGAGAAGACCTTGGTCCTATTATGGATGACCTGGGCTTCACTGTAGGGGAAGACGTGTAGCGTGGCGTTGGCGTCGCGGAGCCGGATGGTCCTAAGGGTCATGGCTTCCACCACCCCTGCGGAATCTCGGATCTGCACATTGTCGCCAACCGAGACGACATCCTCGGCGATCAGGAAAAGGCCCGTGAGGAAGTCCTTCACCAGCGTCTGTGCGCCAAAGCCCACCGCGATGCCCAGCACGCCGGCGCTGGCCAGTATGGGGCCGACCTTCAGGCCAAGCTCGGTTAGGACGGTCAGCCCGCCAACCACCACGAGGACGGTCTGGGCGCAGCCGGTAAGGATCGGCCCCAGGGTGCGCAGCTGCGCCGCCCGGCGCGGATCGCTGCTCCTGCGAGCGAAGCCGCCGATCAGTCGCTTGATGATGAAGCCGGAGATTTCGACCAGCGCCGTGGCGATGATGATGACCAGGGCCAGACGCACCAGCCGCGCGCCGGCGTCTCCCGAAAGCCAGGCGCGCGCGTCGATGCCCCATATCCCGAGGATCAGGACCAGGATCCCGACCACGGCGGCCAGGCGGACCAGGCCCCAGGTCAGGCGTGCCGCCTGCTGAGTCCGCGCCACCTCGGCCTCCGCACCGCCCACGCTCACCCGCGCGAGCCAATGGTCGGATAGCCGCCGCACTAGCCAGAGCAGGCCGTAGACGGCCAAGGCCACTGCCACAGAAAGGCCCGCGTTGATCGCCACTTCCCTCGGATCGAGGCCGACGATGTGGTCCAACGCCGAGGTCGTGGACGCGACGAGGTGCTCGGTAAAGCTCGGCTTTGCGGCCTCGGCCGCAGTGATCGCCTTGGCAGGTGTCTCCGCCGCGAGCACCTACCGCCCCTGACCCAGCCGGATCGCCGCGGAGCGGGCGTGCGCCGGAAGTCCTTCGGCCTCCGCCAGGGCGATGGTCGCCGGCGCGAGGCGCGCAAAGGACGCCGCGTCGCACTTCACGATCGACGTGCGTTTGATGAAATCATAGAGCGAAAGACCGGACGAGAAGCGCGCCGCCCGGCTGGTCGGCAGGACGTGGTTCGAGCCAGCGACGTAGTCGCCGACGGCCTCCGGCGCATGGCGGCCCAGGAAGATGGCGCCGGCGTGCCGTACGCGGTCGGCGAGGCGCTCGGGTTCGTCGAGGGCGAACTCCACATGCTCCGGCGCGATCTCGTCCACCAGCCCCGGCGCCTCATGCAGTGGCGCGATGACCACCGCTCCGTGGTCTCGCCACGAAGCAGCGGCGTCGACTCCAGTCGACAACGCACCGAGCTGGTCCTGGACGGCGGCCTCCACCTTCGCGGCGAAGGCCTCGTCGTCGGTGATGAGGATCGATTGCGCGGCCGGATCATGCTCGGCCTGCGAGAGGAGATCGGCGGCGATCCAGGCGGGATCATTCGCAGCGTCCGCGACGACCACGATCTCGGACGGGCCGGCCAGGGCGTCGATGCCCACGGCGCCATAGACCCGCCGCTTCGCCGCGGTGACAAAGGCGTTGCCGGGGCCGACGATCTTGTCCACCGGGCGGATCGGACCCGCCCCGTAGGCCAGCGCCGCTATGGCCTGCGCTCCGCCAACCCGCCAGATCTCGCTCACCCCCGCGGCCTGTGCCGCGGCCAGCACGGCAGGCTGAAGACGGCCAGGGGGCGTCACCATGGCGATACGATCAACGCCCGCGACCGCGGCGGGCACGGCGTTCATCAGCACTGTGGATGGATAGGCCGCGCGGCCGCCTGGCACATAGATTCCGATGGCCTCGATCGGCGTCCAGCGCCAACCCAGCTCGACGCCCGCCTCATCGACGAAGCGTTGGTCCGCCGGTCGCTGACGTTCGTGATAGGTGCGAATCCGGCCCGCGGCGAAGGCGATCGCCTCACGCACCTCGACAGGACAGGCCGCGGCGCCGACGGCGATCTCGTCGGCGCTCACCCGAAGCGTAGCCTCCGTCAGCTCGACCTTGTCGAACTCGCGGGCGTAACGCAGCAGCGCCGAGACTCCCTCCGCGCGAACCGCCGCCAGCACATCGCGGACGATGGCGTCGACCTCCTCTGGCGTCTCACGCCGCTCGGCCACGAAGGCTGAGAAGGCGGCCTGGAAGCCGGGGTCGGAAAAGCGGAAACGGCGCATAGGCGGCTCTTTAGCGGCGCACGCCGATCAAGGCCACCGTCGCTCAAGCCTCGTGGGTCGGCGCCCGCGGCGTGGACCAGGGCTCAGACACGTCCGCCAGAACGGCATCCACGCACTCTATCTCGGCGCGCAGGTCTCCGCCCCCTGCGAAGCTCAGGGTCATCACGCCGCCCGGCGCCTCGCGCGGCTCGAACCCAATGGCCAGCAGTTCGACGACAGCGTCCCGACGGTCGCGGCGGATCTTTCGAGCCTGGAGCGACAGGACGCCACCGACCTGCAATGCCGAGCGCACGCGTTGTCGCGCGCCCGCTTCCCAACGGAACCGGTTGAAAGCAATCGTGAGTCGTCGTGCCTTCGCTTCGAACGAGATATCACCCACCTTCGCCACGGCGTCCTGCAGGGCGGCCGAAATCACGGCCAGGTCCTCCGGGTCTTGGGCGAGAAGTTGAAGGGGCTGGGACTCGGCCATCGGCCTATTCCGCCTCTTCCTCGACGCCATCGCCCTTCAGGCGCCGGATCTGCGCCCCACAGGCGCTGAGCTTTTCCTCGAGGCGTTCGAAGCCGCGATCCAGGTGATAGACCCGGTTCACCACCGTCTCGCCGCGCGCCGCCAGACCCGCGATCACCAGGCTCACGGAGGCGCGAAGGTCGGTGGCCATCACCTGGGCGCCTTCCAGCGCCTCGACGCCGCGTACACGCGCTTCCCCGCCCTGCACGGAAATATCTGCGCCGAGGCGGCCAAGTTCCGGCACGTGCATGAGACGGTTCTCGAAAATGGTCTCGCGGATGACGCTCTCCCCGTCGGCCAGGGTCATCAGGGCCATAAACGGGGCCTGCAGGTCGGTCGGAAAGCCGGGATAGGGTTCGGTGACGATCTCCACGGGCTTCAACCTGCCGCCGTTGCGCTTGATGGTCAGCCCATCGTCGTGGGTCGTCACCTCGACGCCGGCCTCGATCATCTTGTCGATCACAGGCTGGATGAAGTCGTTACGGGTGCGGGTCAAGCGAACCTCACCCCCAGCCATGGCCGCCGCCAAGGCATAGGTGCCGGTCTCGATCCGGTCCGGCAACACATGATGAGTTGCACCGCCGAGCCGAGCGACGCCCTCGATGCAAATGGTGGACGTGCCGGCGCCGGTGACCTTGGCGCCCATCTTGTTCAGGCAGTCCGCCAAGTCGATGATCTCGGGCTCGCAGGCCGCGTTTCTCATCACCGTCTCGCCCTTCGCGAGCACGGCGGCCAGCATCGTGTGTTCGGTGGCGCCCACGGAAACGAACGGAAACTCCACCTCGCCGCCTGTCAGGCCGCGAGGGGTCTGGGCGTAGACATAGCCCTCGTGCAGTTCGATCTTTGCGCCCAGGGCCTCCAGGGCCTTCAGGTGCAGGTCCACGGGCCGCGCTCCTATGGTGCAACCGCCCGGCAACGAGACCTTGGCGTGGCCCGCGCGGGCCAACAACGGGCCCAGCACGTTGAACGAGGCGCGCATCTGGCGGACCAGGTCGTAGGGCGCGAAGCCGCTGACGATCTCACGAGTGGTGAGCAGGGTCTCTGCGCCGTCCGGACCGTCCGATTCGACAACCTCCGTGCCCAGACGCTGGAGTAGTCTGCCGAGGAATCGAGTGTCGGCGAGGCGCGGCATGTTGGTCAGCCGCAGAGGCTCTTCCGTGAGCAGGCTCGCCACCATGAGCTTGATGGCCGAGTTCTTGGCGCCGCTGATGGGGATCTCCCCCTTCAGCCGCGCGCCGCCGATGATGGCGATGCGGTCCAATCGTTATCCTTCGAAGTACGCCGGGGCCGCGTTCCGCCGCGGCGCCTCTGGCGCGTATGTAGCCTGCGCGCCGCGAGGCCGCCAAGTCGTCAATCCGTCGTGTTCCTGTCAGGCTTCGGCGCAGACGGGGCTTGGGCCCCGGTCTTGCGTCGGCGAAGGTTTGCCCGAAGCGCCGCGGCAAGCTTTGCCTCCCGCGACTCGCGCGCGCCCTTCTGCTCTTCATCGCGCCCGGTCATCTGTCCGAGGTGCGGCGAGGCGTCTCGCCCGTCAAGCCTCTCGTCCGCCGATTGGGGCTTCACGACACAGCCCGAGCCCGCTATAGCGCCCGCCTTCGCCGCGATAGCTCAGTGGTAGAGCGCATCCTTGGTAAGGCTGAGGTCCAGGGTTCGAATCCCTGTCGTGGCACCATCAGGAGAGTTTCGGACACCGGTCCGGACTCTCCTGACCCCTCCCCAAAACGCCCTGGTCCGACGTCGCCCAACGATGGCGCTTGTCATGCCGATCCGCGTCAATAATACCCGGAGATTATCTTCGCCCTGATGGAGGGCGCAGATGTAGGAGCCTGAACGTGGGCGACGCTCCAACCTTCAGCGCCTTCGACGGACACCGCCGCGTCGCTGCGGGATCGATCGAGGCCGTCGCGAGCGCCCTGGCCGAGCACGCCGGGCTCTCCCCGCTTCTCATCTTCGATGACGCCACCGGTCGGCAAATCGAACTCGACCTACGACACGGCGCGACACATGCGATCGCCGAGTATCGCACCCGGAGCCCAGCGCCCGCGGTCCTCTCTCCGCGCCAGGGCCGTGGCCGCCCCAAGCTCGGCGTCGTGGCCCGCGAGGTCACCCTTCTACCTCACCACTGGGACTGGCTCGCCACCCAGCCCGGCGGCGCCTCCGCCGCCCTCCGCCGCCTCGTGGAGGACGCTCGTCGCGCCGCCGAGGCCCCGGATCGCGCGCGCCAAGCGCAGGAAGCCGCTTATCGCGTCATGTCCGCCCTGGCCGGCGACCTGCCCGGCTTCGAGGAGGCCAGCCGCGCGCTGTTCGCCGGCGACGTGGGGCGGCTGGACGCACTGGCCGGTGGTTGGCCCGCCGACGTCCGCTACATGGTCATCCGGCTCGCCAGTCCCAACTAGCCCTCCGGGGCCGGCTGCGCTCTGCAGTCGATGTTGAAGGTGAAGTTGGCGCCCAGGCCGACCCCACCCTGATAGTGCCGGTCACAACTCGAAATGTGCTCGCCCAGCATCTTGAGGGTCTCCTGGTGGCTGTCGGCCCCAGGCCCACCCGTCAGGGCGGATAGGGAGCTACAACCGCCAAGACCTAGGATCACACCCACCAGGATCAATCGCATCATTGAGTTTCTCCTTTTGCATCGGTCAGCGGTCGGGCCGCCGCGGCGACCTCCAGCCGCTCGACCCGCACGGCGTTGGCGCTCCACAGCTGCGCCAGCGCCCACGCCAACAGCGCCGCGGCGATACCCCAGGAACGACTCTTCAGCCCCTCGATGGCCTGAAGCGTGGAGGCCACCGTCGCCTTGATCTCCCCCAGCCGCTCCTCGCAGCGGGACTCGTGGTCGCCAAGGCGCTGTTCGAGGGCCGCGAGGCGTTCGGATTGGGTGGTCATGCGGGCCCCCAGCTGGCGCTACCGCCGATCTCAAAGCCCTTGATCTTCGTTGTGCCGGTGTCGGTCTTGGTCCCCTGTTCGTTCTGGCCGGCGAACAGGCCCAAAGGCAGGCCATTCAACATGGCGACCACCTGCTGCGTGCTGGTCACTGGAGCCAGGCGCTGCTGCTGATCGATGCCGCGCAGCGTGTCGCCGAGGCCGGCCTGCGTACCGATATTGGCCCGCTGGTTTGCATCAGCTTCAAATCGGAACCCTGCCTTCTGGGCGCGATCCTGCAGGGCCATCTGGGCGTTAGCGACGCGCGCCTGGGTCGCGCGGTCTGCGTCCCCGGACGCGGCCTGCAGCGCCATATTGTACCCTTGCGATCGAAGGCCCCCGAGGGCTGATGCCCGGGCGCGCGAGAGTTCCCCTTCGGTCATGCTCTGGGTCAGGGCCGCGCCGGATCCTCCGAAGGCGCCGGAGCCCGCTAGGTTGAGCGCCTGCTGAGCCCGGACCTGGCCAGCGTTTGCGTCGAGGTCGGCCGCGGTCGAGTCGACGACATCCTTCAAGTACGGGTCCATGTAGCGGCCGACCCAATCGTAGGCCTTGCCGCCCGATGCGAAGGGCGTGTCCGCTTGCATGAGGGGCGACAGCCAGGAGCCGTCGCTGGACAAGGCCCCCGCTGTGCCGGCCGCCTGTTGCTGCAAGCCGTGAGCGGGCGCGACCAAACTGTTGGGGTCTAGATTCAGCAGGCTGCCAACCCGCCCCGCCGCCGCTTGCACCGGCGAAGTCGCCCACTCCGGCACGACGGGCGTCGTCGTATTGTTGAATGTGCCGGTGTTGTTGAAGGTCGTCTTGCTCTTGCTTGCCTTGCCCGAGAGACTGAAACCAAAGGGCATATTGCTCACCTTTCAAGAGATGCGATCGGCGTCGACGCCGCTCAAAGTTGCCCGGCCTGCGCGGCGTCGAACATCGGCGCCCCGATCCGGCAGCCTGTGGGGGCGCTCTCGCCGGAGAAGCGCACGCGGAACAGGCGGCCGCTGGCCAACAGGTCCGCCTTCGCGTCGCCCGGCGCCATCGCCACGGCCTGGATCGTCTGGTCCGCGGACTGCGGATGCAGCCTCCCCGCCACCTTCACGGTGACCGGCCCGACCTGATCCTTGAAATCCGGCCAGAGGCCACGCACGAGCAGGGTCGCGTCGGGATCGAGGTAGCTGTCGGCGGTCTCGATGAACCAGCCGAAGCTGCCCCCGTCCGCGGACCGCCCCCGCTCGTGCAGGAAGACCGCGCCGCCGTAGGTCGCCCCGATCGGATAGGCCGACGGCCCGGCGTCCACGAACGCGGTCCGCGCCATGATCCCGCGATGCCAGGCGCCGGCGTCCGGTCCGCTGACCGCCAGCGCCAGGTAGCGGCTGTTCTCATAACCCTCGCGCCGGTCCGGATAGTCGAACCGGACCTCGGAGAACTCGGCGTTCGAAGAGGCCACGACCTTGTCGCCCTGGCTCGCGGCCAGCTCCTCGGCGAAGTCACGCCGGATCGGGCATGGAATCGGCTCGGCCTGGCCGCCTAGCGCATAGCGATAGAATTGCCGGTCCGGACTCACCCAGAACGCTGTCTGCCCCACCACGACCGCGGCGTTGGGCCCGATCAGGCCGCAGTTGCGGCCCACCCGATCGAACCGCCACGGCTGGTTCAGCGCGCCGACGAATGTGCCCAGGAACAGCGCGTCCCCCGTCCAGACCAGCAGGCACGGGCCGCACATCCGCCCGGCCACGATCCGGCCTCCTCCCGTGAGGATGTATTCGCGCGCCGTCGAGCCGCTGGCGCTCGTGCTCCACTGCGTGTTCTCGCGGATCGAGGAATGCCGGATACAGAGCGGATTGAAGGTTCCGGAGACCTCCTCGTTGCACCCTAGTGCGAAGACCTGGTAGCCGCCGTTCAGCGGCGCCACCAGCATGTGGGTTACGCGGGCGGGCGCATTCGCCACCGCGACCGCAGGCGCCCCCGGGACGTTCGTCCAGGCGAAGATCGTCTGGTTCCGCGGGCTGGCGAGCAGTTGTTGTCCCCACGCGCCGAAAGACCACGTCAGCGGGAAGTAGTCCGTCTCCGACGCCAGTCCGTACTCGCCCGCTCCATAGGCGCCGGTGCCGTATCCGGCCGATCCCGCGCCATCGATCGCGCCGGGCGTGAACCCCGCGGTCGGGGTGATGTCGAACAGCGAGCCACCCTGCCAGAGCTGTAGCTTTGAGTGGGTCCCGAACCCGATATTCAGCACACCCTTGTTGTCGGTCCACGGGAACACGGCGCGGCACACGCCGGTGAGCGGCTCCCGCATCAGCCGCTCCCAGCCCCCGATCGTCTCCGGCCGGCCCAGCCGGAAGCGGACGTTCGATCCATCCGCCCACCGCCCGCTGGCCGCAAACGTGGTGTCATCGCCGCTCAGCCCCGCTGGCAGCTCTAGGGGAATCTTCATGGGGTCTCTCGGATTGGTTGGCGGTAGCGCAGGGCTTGGCGGCGTCCGGCCCGGTCGGCTTCACACCCAGCCTTGCGCGGCTTTCCAGTCGACGAAGGCGGCCGAGTAGACATCCCGATGCATCAAGCCGCTGGGGTGCAGGCCCGCGGTGTCATGGGGCACCTCCCAGACGTCGGAGCCGATGGCGGGACTGGAGAAGCCGTTCGGCACGACCTCGGCTGTCAGATTGCCTGCGCCGAGGACCCGCGAGACACCCAGGTAGCCGGAGCCTGCTGAGGTCGCGCAGAGGTGCATGCCGGGCGACGCGGCGTTCGCAAGCCCGATCTGGGGCGCGACATAGGCGGTTGTCGTGGTCGTCGTGAAGGGACGGACCGCCAGCTTGTCGCGGTTGTCGCCGGTGTCGTAGGAACCCTTTGCCCAGGTGGGAATGGAGCCCTGGATCCAGCCTGCGCTCCGCAGGGCGCCGCCCGGTTGCAGCGCAGTCCAGAAGAGCCATCGATCGCCCATCGTCGCCGGATTTCCAGCGGTCCAGGCGTCCGCGGCGGCGATGTTGGCGTCCGGCACGCCGCTGCTGTTGGCGGTCACCGTCTGCCCGGCGAAGTCGCGGTACAGGTTGGTCGATCGGGGACGCGCCAGGAGTTCGTGCTGATAGATGGGCAACCCGGGCCATTCGGCTTGGAGCGTCGCGTAGTACGCTGGCATCCCGGTGACCAGGCTCTTGGCGGCCGAACAGCTATTCTCCCCGTGCTGGCTCAGGATGATGTCGAAAGGCGGCTGGCCCTGCAGCAGCGTGACCTGCTTCACAAGATCCAGCTTCTTCTCCCAGCGCGGCCGGTTCTTCCAGCCTGACGTGCCTTCGATGGGATTCTGGCCGGGCACACAGAGATTGAGATAGGCAAGGCGCTTCGCGCCGACGCTACTGTCGAGCCCGACGCCGATCATCCCGAATTCGCGCCGGACGGTCCAGCACCCCGGCAGGGTGTCGCCCGCGGCGCCGAAGCCGATGCTGTCGCCGGGCACGACGACGGCCGGCCGCCCATCGCCTCCCCTGGCGAAGCACATCGAGGGGCCCCAGGAGCGCCCGCCCACGCCGTTGGTCCAGGTCGGGACAGGCCCTGGGCCGTCGTTGGGGATTTCACTGGTGTAACCGCCGGCGCTGGTGAAGCCGCGGGCCGCGTCGGACGCGCCGCCCGGATTCCAGTAACTGTTGGAGATCATCACCGGGATCTTGGAGTTGCCGGCGCTGTAGTGGAACTTGCAGATCCAATGGACGACCGCGTTCGCGGGCATCGACACGGCTGCGAAGCCGCCCAGCAGCACGCCCGCACCCGCGGGGACCGACTTGGGGACGTCGGTCGACGAAACCCAGCTCCCATCGACGTAGATCTTGAACGCGTCGATCGTGATGTCGCAGCCGCCGCTGGCTTCCGGTCCGCTCGTGCCATGCGAGAAGTTGCAGAAGCCGAACAGGTGGTCAGTGGTCACATAGTCGGGCGACGCGAAGGCTTGGCGACACACCTGGTAGAGGTAGTCCGTCGTCCCGTTGCCGTTGGTCTGCATGAACGCCCCGGCCTCGCTTCCCTGATGGACGGGAGTCCGCAGACCGGTTCCGATGACGCTGTAGCGCGAGGGCGACGTGCCCCCCTGTGACGGCGGCGCTGCGCCGATAGCTGTGCGCGAAAGGTGACGGGGGCTCCTCGCCCCGACGTGCAGCGCCATCCTATAGCCCGACGCCGGTGGAGGCGTAGGCCGAACCCGTCCCCGACGCCGCGACGAAGGCGATGTGGGTGTCTTGGCGGCGATCGTTGTTCTTGACCGTGATCACCTCCACCGCGCCCGCCGGTAGCGGCACGTCGGCGCTGGTCGCCTGAACCGTGGAGTCACCCACCCGATAGAAGACCACGCCGGCCAGGGCGTTATGCAGCCGCAGCTGAAACGCCCCCGTGGGCCTGCTCTTGATCGCCACACCCGGCGTCGACGACGCCGAAACGCTGACCGTCACCGTGGCGTCGTCCACGGGCATGAATGCTCGTTCCATTTCTGGTCTCTCTGAGGTTTGGTGATTGATGGATGTCGGGCTCGTTCAGCGGACGCCGCACGCGCCGATGACAGCGAGCCCGCTGAGGTGGCCGACGAGCCGGGCTCCGGGCAGAGTGTTGTGCCACCGTGCAGAAGCCTTCCTTGGGATCAGCCCTCGGCTTTTTGTGGCGCGAACGCGATCCGGGAACACCACCGACATGGCCACTCCCCCGCTGATCGCTCGCTATGCTAGAGGGCGGAAATGGATGCATCACAGCAAGCACACGAGCTGAGCCGCGGGCTAACCGTTGCTAGCACGCGCGTTGCCGAGGGGTGGCTAGACCAAGCCGAAGAGGTCCTGCGGAATCTGCTCGCGGCTCATCCCTCTGACGCCGCGGTCCATCGGCTCCTAGGCGTCGTTGCCTTTAAACTTGGTCGCGTGGCAGAAGGTATCTCTCTTCTCCATCGCTCTACAGAATTAGGGCCGGCCACCTTCTCGCATTGGTCGGATCTCGGTGTCGCATACCGGCTGTCTGGCGAACCGAAGGCCTCTCAGGCGGCATTCCTACGGGCGGCAGCGACACCGGACGCCGCGACCATGTGGAACGCCCACATCCCAACGGAGGTGCGAACGTTCTCGACTGACGACGGCTTCCACAGGTTCAAGGTTGGCGACTACCAGTACGAGGCTCAACAACGCTATGGTGGCCACCGCGCCCCACACCCCGACCTGCTTATGACGGTCGAAGCGGGGCGGAATTCATACAGGGAAACTATTGCTGATATAGGCAAACACCTAGAGCGCTTCTCTAAGCTTCCTCTTTCGGGAGACTACGATTCAGCAGATCCATTCTGGCTAAATACTTGGTTCCCCCCTCTCGATGGGATGGCGCTCTATGCTCTCCTCGCGGAGCACAATCCGAAGAGATTCGTTGAGGTAGGGTCGGGCACGTCAACCAAGTTCGCTCGCATGGCTGTCACTGACGCAAAGCTCCAGACTAGGCTTACCTCAGTCGATCCCCAACCTCGAGCCGAGATCGATGACTTGTGCGACAGCGTCGTAAGAAAACGGCTTGAAGATTGTGACCTGAAAATATTTGATCAACTTCAGCCAGGCGATTTTCTATTTCTTGATAGCTCTCATAGAAGCTTTCAAAACTCGGACGTTACAGTTGCGTTTTTGGAAATATTGCCGCGACTTAAGGCAGGGGTAGTGGTGCACATCCATGACATTTACCTGCCGTATGACTACCCACGAGGACATGCGCCCAGGCTCTGGAACGAGCAGTACCTTTTGGCCACGGCCCTTCTCTTTGCGCCGCAAGCGTTCGAGGTTCTCTTTCCTAGTCAGTTCGTCGCGCGCGACGCCGAGTTGTCGTCGGCAATGAAGGTGGCGACTTCGTTAGGCTCCCTCGCCGGACTGCATCTCCACGGGTCATCGTTCTGGATGCGCAAGAACTGACATCTTCTCAATGAGCCGCGCAAAGCGCGATCATTACCGTGCCGTTGCCGCCGGAGCCCTGCAAGCCTGGCAAGGCTAGCCCGATTGCGATGGCCCCTCCGCCTCCCCCCCTACTGTTGCCTGCAACCCCTGAGTTCCCTACGGTGCCCGCACCGCCAAACAGAGTGCTTGAAACGTCACTGAATCCAGCTGCGCCACCGCCACCGGCGCAGGAGCCTACGCCACCCAAGCTTGCAATTCCGCCCGCGCCGCCAAAGCGTGGTGTCTGGCCTGGAGTTGCAGTACCAGCGCCGCCCGCGCCGCCATGACGGGCGAGAATGATGCGGCCGAGCCCGCTCACCAGACCACCTGCGCCGCCGCCGCCGCCCACCCGACCAGCCCCACCGCCTCCCGCCACCAATGAGTATCGACCGGGGACGGAGACGAAGGTGTCACCGCCACGGCTCCCATCAACGCCAGATCCTTCGTCTGTGCCCGCAAGAGCGCCGGCCCCTACCGAATAGAAGATTGCCTCGCCAGCAGCCAAGCGGATGCGTGTGTAGAATGCTCCGCCGCCGCCGCCCGCACCAGCGTCGCCTCCGCCATAGCTAGACCCGCTGCCTCCGCCGCCCCAGGCGTAGACCAACGCAATGCATGGTGCGGGCGCGGTTAGACTTGCCGCGCCGGCTGTTGCAGCGACAGGCATAGCGACAAGATCGAGACGCGCGTCAGCGTAGGACTTCCGCCCATACAGCGCCTGCCCCACCAACCCCCTCAGCTGGTGCCTCATCAGTAATCTGCCCATTCCGCGACAACATTGACGGTGACAGACTGTCCCTCACCCACATAGATTCTTTCATTGGCAGAAAGAATTAGGGGATTTTCATCCGAGTATCCAAAGTCAGTCGTCGGAACTTGTGTATTCTGTGCCATACTATAAATTGGCATCAATACACTATCACTGAAGTACTTATTTACCCCAGAATCCAAACTTCGGAACATCTGTATTTGATTGGCGGTGCTGACCGTTGCCGCCGGAATCGCCTGCAATTTGGTCAAGCGCCCTCCGTTCGCTCCGGCGGTCACAAGCAGCACGCTGTTGGTCACGCCGGCCGGCGTATAGTTGGTGTTCGCCGTCGCGAGGCTCACCACGTTCGACTTCGGCGTCTGCGGCGTCACGATGCTATTGGCGGTAACAGCCATGGTTCTCTCTCCTAAAGGGCTACGGCGAACGCGAGCGCGAGGCCTTTCACGGCGCTCGCGTAGTCGGTGAGGTCGGCGGTCGACAGCGCCTGCCAGCTCGCATTCACCCCGTCCGTGCGGACGAACTTGCCGGCGTTGCCGGTCTGGGCGGGCAGGTTGCCGGCGTTGTAGGACCAGGCCACGCTTGAGACCCAGTCCTTGACCGAGGCGCCGCCGTATCCCGGCGTGGTGACCGCTGCGCCGTCGGTGGCGACCCAGACCATGTCGCCTGGATCGACCGTGATGCTCGCGCCCGCCCCCGTCGTCAGCGTGACGGCCCCGGCGCAGGCGTTCCAAACCAGATAGGCCTTGCTCACTGCCGGGATGGTGACCGTGAACGGTCCCGCGCCGCCGGTGAACTTGATCATCGCCGCGCGCGCCTCGTCGTCGAGGTCGTTGGCGGAGGTGAGGGTCGTGTTTCCCGTCAGCGGCTTCGTCAGCCAGCCGGCGACCGCATAGTCGGCGCGCGTCAGGGCGAGGTTGAGGCGGTCGCCCCAGGTGTTGATGTTCTCTCCGGTGAACTGGCGTTCGAACCGGAGGGATGGCGTCCAGGATGAAGGCATCAGACGATCACGGCTCCCGTGTCTTGGCGGATCCAGTGGACCCCGTCCGAATGGGCGAGGGTGTTGAGGTCGGTGACGAGCGCCAGGGTCTGCGGATGGCTGGCGGCCGACGGCAGCCCCGCTGCGGCGACCGCGAACAGCGGCGTCGGCGCCCCGGGCGCGAGCAGTGCGGAAAGCGCGTCGTGGAAGGACTTCAGCACCATTCGCAAAGCGTCCGGCACGCCCGGCCCGATGGGCGAGAGCATCATGCCCGGCGCTCCAGGATCAGGTCCGGCAGCTCGGTCGACAGCCTCTGCGGCGCGCGGCTGCGGGCGTCCTTGGCGTTCAGCTCCCCGATGGCGCGGCCCAGCTTGCCCTCGTAGGCGCCTGCCAGTTCCGTATCGCGCAGGAACGGTCCGGCCTCGCTCAGGACGGCGAACAGATAGACGTCGGGCGCCTCGCTCAGCAGCCCATTCGTCGGCGCCGCGTCGGACAGGGCGAAGGCCTGCAGCATCCGCAGCGTCAACTCATAGGGTCGATCGCACGGCCGGTCGAAACGGAGGCTCGCCCCGTCCACCGTCCAAGCGCCGGGCTCACCGCGCAGTGACGAGCCGCCGATCAGGCTCGCCTCGATGAACGGCAGTTCGATCCGGGCCCCGGCCCCCTCGATCCAGACCCGAAGCGGCTCGGTGAAGCCTGCGGGCAGCGGGATCGCCCGCGCGCCGATGCCCACCGATAGCGCGACTTCGGTCTCCGCTAACCGGGTCCGCAACACCCGGTTCAACCTGGCCTCCGCCAGGGTGATGAATTCCGGAATGCGCGCCGTCAGGTCCGCGCGCACAAGCCAGTTCGCCGCCGCAGCCTGAAGCTGGGCGTAGGTCGTGATCGCCATGTTGGATGTCCCGAGAGTCGGAAAGCCGCGCAGCGCGGCAGAAGGCGTATCGCCAAAGAAGGACGGCGGACGGTCGCCCGCCCGCCGTCGCGGTCATCCCGCTAGTTGTTGGCCAGGCGGCAGGCGAGCTGCGGCCGGATCGTCTTGAAGCCGTAGAGCACGTCCAGACGGCACGGGAACTTGTCGTTGTTGATGTCGTACTGGCGCACGATCCGCATCGACACGCCGTCGAACACCTCGCGGCTCGCGAAGTCGACCCCGCGCGGCATCACCATGTCCGCCGTCGCGAAGGCGAAGGCGCCCTTCTGATAGGCCATGCTGATGCCGTGGGGAGCATTGCCGGTCCCGGCGAACGTGATCGGGGCGGCCGCGCCCGGCGAAGCCGACACGTTCTGCGCCGGCCCGGTGGTCACGATGGCGGGGCTGATCTGCAGCGTCCCGGCGCCGCCGGCGTGGTCGGCCGTCGCCACGAACTGCTGCTGCACGTTGGTCGCCTGCTTGGTCTCGGGATGGACCCGGAAGACGCCAGTGATCACGAAGACGTCGCCGGCCTTCACCGCGCCCGTGCCGGTGTTGACCCCTAGGGTCGTCCCCGTCTGGCCCGCGACGGTCACCTGATAGTTGTTGGCTGCGCCGCGCAGGTGCGCGGGCCACAGCGTGTTCTCCATGAAGTCGAAGCCGGCGGTCCGGCCCATGAAGCCTTCGCGGTTCTGCTTCGAGATCGTGGTCTTGTCATTGAACAGCGCCTTCAGGTCGTTGACCATATCGACGTTGTCCTGGGTGTTCAGGTTGCAGGTCCTGGCGTTCAGCGGCGCCAGGTTGTCCACCAGGATCTTCCGGCCCTGGAGCACCTTCATGAAGCTGGCGGCCGAGCCATGGCCGTTCACCTGGTTGTAGATGTCCTTGTACATGCCCATCGCGTCGGCCTCGATGTTCGCGGCCAGCACGCTCATGGCGGGTTCCAGGATGCGCTCGGAGAAGTCATCCAGGTTCAGCGTCAGATCCACCGACGTGAAGTTCAGGTCGACGCCCTTCTGGGTCTGGACCTTCAGGTCCACGCTCGACTCGACGGTGTCGAGCTCGGCCGGAACCGGGTTGAGGGCCGCGCCCGTCCGGACCTTGTACTGGTTCGGCAGGCGGATCTTCAGGGTGTCGCCGATCTTGGCGCCCGACTGGGCGAACCGGTCGTCGTAGTCGCGCGTGATCGTGCCCACGAAGTTGAGCTTCTGGTGCAGCACGCGCAGCGCCTCCCGCGTCACCGCGGTGGCGGTCAGGATGGTATTGGCCATGTCTGTCCTTTGAATGTTGGGTTTGACGGCCGCGTGGGATCGTCCGAGGCGCGAAGGACGCGCGTGCTCGGGCGCCGCCGAAGCTCCGGCGTCGCGGCGGGATTGGCCTGACGGACACGTGTTCCGAGCGTCGCGAAGCCAGCCCGGAGGAGTCAGGTCAGGGTTTGATCTTGGATGTCGTCTCGACCTCGCCGGTCAGCCCGGCCGGTGTCACGGAGCCTTCGGCGCGGGGTATCGATAGGCGCCCTTCACCCCGAGCTTCTCGACGCCCCCGATATGAACGACGGCGATGTGGCGGCTTGCACTGTCCACATGCGCGCCGCCGTCGCACGAGAGGCATTTTCCTGCGGCGTCCCGGACCAGAACGCTCAAGCCATTCTCGCCAGCGATCTTGATCTTGTAGGATAGGTCGTCACACGCGCCGTTGCAGGTCTGCCGCATCAGCGGAGCGTGGGTCGTCTGAATCTCGACCGTGCGCGCGCTGTGTCGACTGAGGTCGGCGCCCGAGGCGCTGGCCTCGAAATTATAGGGCGGCGGCGACGGACGTCGGACCATCAGATAGATGGCCGACGCCGCGCTGGCGAACAGCAGGACGCCGCTCAGCAGGCCGATCCGAAAGGCGGTCATCCTCACGACGCGCTCTCCTCGACGGCCAGCGGGCTCCCCTTGACGAGCCATGTCTTCGGATGCGTGCCCCACCAGGACGCCTCGGGTTGCTCTCGGCACACGACGCACTCGCCGCTCGCGCTCCGCACCTCCAGATGTTGTGCGGGGCCGCCCGTCTCCACGAGGTCGTCACACGCGTCGCGGCAATCCAGCCGCAGCGCCTGCGACTCGTCCTTGAGCACCACACTTACGCCGCCCGAAGCGGAGACGTCGCGGCCTCGGATTTCCACCCAGGGACGGTCGGGGGGCGGAGGTGCGAACCAGTTGCCGATGGTGGCGGTCGCGTACATCCCCGCCAATCCAAGCACCCCGAGGAACGGCAGCACGAGCAGCCCAGCCACGATGCCGAGCGTGAAGCGCAGGCCTCGCGAAGCCGCCTGCCCCGTGGCCCTCAGCCACCCGGGTCCGCTCAAGTCCTCTTCCGCCGCCAAAGCTGCGCCTCCGTGCCGGCTCCCAACCTTGAGCATATGAGAACGAAAAAGGAACCCTGACAAGGGCAAAGCTCCGCCGGCGCTACCGGCCTCCCGAAAATGTCCGTCCGCTCGGCGGGCCCCGATAGAGCACGCTGAGCTCCGGCGTGTCGGGGCGGGTCTGTAGCTTGGCGGCGTTGATCGGCCGTCCTTCCCGCGCCGCTCGGCGACCCTCCGCGTTGTTGTGCAAGTCCATCCGGATCTCGTCCATGGTTTCACCCGGCGGGGGCGGCATGCCGGGTTTGCCCGCCTGTCCATACGGCCCGATGAGCCTTCGGTGTTTCCGAACGCTATCGACGAAATTCTCGGCTTCGTGCGCAATCCCCGCCGCCTCCGCGAAGATCGGCCCGGCCGCCTGGGCCGTGCGCTGAGACCACCGCGCGTGCCGCATCGCGTCCCGCGCGTCGTTGTGGGGTCGACCGGCGCCCGACGCCCATGACCGATCTTCCTCTTCCTTTCTGATCTGGTGGGCGATCTCCATCTTCGCCGGAATATCCCACACGCGCCCGGCGCGCTGTTCCAGCGTCAGACCCGCGCCAGTGATCCGCGCGAACGTCTGCGCGTTGTCCGCGACCACGCGGTTTGCTGCGCTCCTCAGTCGGCCCAAGGGATCGTTTCCTGGCCCGGCCATCACCGCCCCCTCGCCATCTGTTCGTTGCGCCGGCGCATCCACTCCTTGGTGCCCAGCTCGTCGCGCGTTCCACCGCCGCCCACGCCGCCGCCGGCCACGGTCACCGCCGGACGGATGGCCCGGGCTTGGCCCATCGCCTCCTCCTGGCCGACCTGATCGGCCCGCCAGGCCTTGTGCAGCAGCTTCCACAGTCGCGGATCGGCCATCTCGCGCAGCTCCTCCAGGGTCACGCCGAACGCGTGGCCGTATTCGACCAGCTTGGCGGCCACCTCCGGCGACCAGCCTTCGATTTCCTCGCGCAGCATGCGGCCGGTCTCCGCCATCGCCTCCGCCGCTTCCCGCGCCGCCTGCAACTCCTCGCGCGCGTCATGGTGCGACAGCGCGTAGGCGAACTGGTCACGCAGCTCACGGGTCTCCTCGTATCCCGCCCACAGAGCGCGCGCGCGGCCGACGTCGGACTGGCCCAGACTCTCCCAGTCGATGTCCTCGAAGGCCGCCAGCTGCTCGTCCAGAGCATGCAGCGTCGCCCGGTCGCCGGTGGCCCCCCGCAAGGTGCGCCGCTCCAGGGTCAGGGTCTCGCGCTCGGCTTCCAGCGCCCGCCGGTGCTCGGCCAGCTCCTGCGTCTTGCGGGTGTAGTCCGCCTGCCGGAGGATCGCGCCTTTCAGCGCCGCCGGTACGACATGGACCTCGCCGTCCAGTTCGACCTCGATCGTCTCCGGTTCGTCGCCGGCCTCCAGGCCGAGTTCGTCCGCGCGCACGAGGTCGCCCTCGTCCGCCATGATGGCGTCGTCGTTTTCCATGGATGTCCTTTGTGGATTTGCCCGGTCGGGCGGTCAGTGTGGTTGGCGGACCTGGGGCGGCGGCACGTCGGGCTGCACACGGTTCATCAGGCCGCGCACAAGCCCTTGCTCGCTTGGCGGCGGCCAGCTCGGCCCTCGTGCAGTGTCATCCGAAATGGTCTCAGCTGGCCAAGCTTCGCCTTGGCCTTGAAGGAACGCGAGCGCCAGCGTAGATGTCTGGAACATACTCAGAACAACGAAGGCGACATATGCGGCGCTACCTGGTCCCCTTGCTGCTCTTCGCCCCCACGCTCCTGGGCTTGATCGCCAGCTGGAACCACGAGTTCGCCTGGGTGATCTTCCTCGGAGCCTACTTCGTCCAAACCGTATGGTGGGTTGTCTTGGCCGTGCGCGCGCCGCCCATGGGTCGGCACTTGGCGGCCGTCTTCGCCCCGGCCCTGCTCCCACTCTGCCTGGTCGGATTTGCCGCCCTGGCCATGCGCGAGACCGATGCTGCGGTGATCGCGATTTTCTCGCTCCTGCCCTTCATCGCTGGAGTTCTGCTGGTCACAGTGATCGGCGCCGTCGGGATCGCGCTCGGCATGTCGTCTGCGACCCGGAAGGGCGGCGTGGAATTCTAGCCGCCCGGCCCCCGCAGCGCCGGGGACAGATCGTACGGCCTGACCTGTGGCGCGTTCTTCAGGTTTCGGTCGTAGCCGGGCGTGAGATGATCGCCAGGGCGAACCCCGAACATCCGCTCCACGACATCCGCGGCGAAGCTGTTGGAGTTCGACTGGCGACTGTAAGCCCTCCCGTCGCGCTTGAGCTCCTCCCCGTAGGCGCGCGCTGGCGCAGCCGCCGTCTGCGCCGACACACCTGGCAGGAAGCCACTGTGGAGGACGCGCCCGCCTTTCCGGTAGTCGCGGCTTTCCTGCTCGGGGCTCACGCCAGCCACCACCCTCAGGTTTCCATTGAGGGCGTCCCCGAGCGGCGATGGACCTCCACGCGCGATGAGGCGTTCCCGGCCGTCGTCGTACTCGACGTACATGTGCTCCGCCTTGCCCGGCAGCCACGGGATGTCATAACCCCGGACCGTGACGCGCGTGCCCGTTCGGGCCTTTGCCGGCGCGGCGCCCGCGGCCTGGACGCTGCGCAACAGCAGTTCATTGTCGACGATGCGGCGGCTCACCTGGTCTCGCGGCAGGTCAATGAACGTGGCCATGTCGATCCCTCCGTTTCTGCCCTTCCATGCGCCGTAGGTTCGATCGGACGGCGTCAGCCATGCCGTCCTCCCATCGCCTTCATGCGGTTCGTCTCGGCCTCGAAAGCCTCGATCTCCAGCTTCCGCGCCTCGTGCGCACGGTCCTGCTTGAGGCCTGCGATCTCGGCCTTGGCGGCGTTCAGCGCCTGGGCCAGTTGGCCCAGCTGCGCCTTGGCTTGCTCCACCTCGGGCCCCACGCCCTTTACCTGCGGGGGCAGCAGCGCCGACAGCCGCTGGGCGATCTCGTCGGCCCCCGGCCAGTCCAGGTTCCGCGCCAGCAGATCGCCGATCAGCGGCGCAGCGGCCGGATAGGCGCGGATCAGCTCGATCATCTGGTTCGCAGACTCCTCCCGGCGGCTGGTGAAGCTGGGCCCTGACCGCACCGTCAGGTCGTACTTGCCCGCCGCAAGGTCATAGATCTTGCCCACGGCCTTCAGCTGTTCCGCGGCTTTGGCGCTGTCCTGCCCGCCCGGCGCGACACCCACGCTGCGCGCCGCGCCGTCCGGTCCCAGCACCCGTACGACGCGCGCCGTCGCATAGACCTTGGGAACCAGGTCCAGCAGGATCCGTCCGGCGTGCCGGATCGCCCGGCTCAAGTTGTCGATGTAGTGGAAGGTCGAGACGTCGCCTTCTCGCTGCCGGGCCATGATCGCGCGGCCAGAGGTCTCGTTCGACCGCGCGCCCAGGCTGGCGTCGAACAGGCCCGTGATCGACTTCATGTCGTCCGCCGCGTTCATCGCCTCCTGCAGCGCCCCGGCCGGCACGCCGGCGAACCCCTGGCGCATCGGCGGCTCGGGGCCGTCGTATTCGATGTAGGCGTGGCTCTGGACATTGGCCGTCGCCCACTTCGCCGAGTCCGTCTCGAACGCCCCCTTGCGGCCGATGAACGGCGCCTTGGGCACCAGCGCCACCAGTTCCGTCGACGTGGTGCGCCAATAGTTGAACATCCGCTGGGGGTCCTTGGCGTCCCGCACCAGGCTGCGCAGCCGGCGGCGCCCATCGACCATCAGCTCCTCGCCATAGACCGGCACGATCGGGATGAACCGTCCCGCCCAGTCCACGGTCTCCAGCACCTCCGCCCCGGTGACGATGCGCTGCGTCACCTTGTGGCTGGCGGTCTGCCTGGGCCGGCCGATGGGCTTGACGCCCAGCGCGTCGAACATCGCCTTCTGGGCCTTGTAGACGCCCTCCTCCACCACCTGGCCGTCCGACAGCGCCAGGATGGTCTTGGTCGTCCGCTCGCGCCGCCAATACTCGGCCACCATCACCCGATTGCCGTCCATCCACGGCCCGTCCAGGCGGCCATAGTCGTCCGCCTCCCAGTCCACCGCATGGGCGCCCTTCCAGCGCGCCTCGAACGCCGCCCGCGGCAGGCTGTCCACCACGAAGGCGGTGTTCCAGTCCGAGCTGTCGGCCGCCGTCCCCTCCGGGTCGCCATAGATCGAGAACGGGTTCGCCACCCGCTCGATGGCGATGTCCTGGTCGAAGCCGTCGTCGGCCGCGTAGCGGGTGTTGATCCGGAAGTAGCCGACCCCCGAGGTTACGGCGAAGTCGAGTGCAGTATCGTACGCGACCTCGGCATCCGAACTCTGCTCGATATGCCGGATCAGCCCGTTGAACACCTCCGCCGTCTCGGGATCCGAGCCGCCGTCCACCGGATGCACCGAGATCGCCGGCTTGTTCTGCCGCGCGTCGTTGACCACCTGGCGGATGAAGGTCGGCAGCCGGTTGATGGTCAGGCACGGTCGGCCCTCCAGCTCCCGCTCGCGCCGCACCTTCTCCGGCCACTGCTCGCCCAGACGGGCGAACCGCAGGTCGTCCAGCGCATCGCGCCGGTTCTCGGCCTCCGCGTCCGCCGCCAGCCGGAACGCCGCGCGGGCCTCTTCAAGAATGTCTTCGTCGGACAAAGGCTTGGCCCCATGGGTTAAGGCCCGCGCGAGCGAACCCCATCCACCCCATTGGGGGTGGCTCGCAAAGCGAGGGGGTCGCTGGGTCGCGAGCGACCCACGCGGGGCGATGGCGGCCCTCTCGGACCACGGCGATCAGGATGTGGAAGGCGCCGGCTCCGCGCTTAGCCCGCAGCGGCAGGACCTCGGGCGCACCAATCAACGCTGACTGAACTCTCGCAAATTCTCAGGAGAATGTCAAGAACAAAACGCGAACAAATGCTACGCGAGATGGCCGACCTCTACGGGCGGTCGCCGCTACGGACAGGTTTTCGAGACGGGCCGGCGCGGAAACCCAAACGCCTTCCCGCGCCGGAAGTCCCGCCGCTTGGTGGCTTCCGGCCGAAGGTCGAGGGAGAGGTCGCGCCTGATATCCATCTGGATCGGAAAGACGAGCCCGGCCTTGCGCAGGTCCCAGAAATCTCCGCCATCCACGTCGTAGATATAGGTGCAGCCACCGGCAGTCACCGGCAGTCGGTCGTATCGCAGATCGCCGCCATAGAATGTCCGGCTCTGTCCGGGCTTGAGGGTCACGAGCACGTCGCCGCGATCCGTGTTGTCGGGCGTATCCAATCTAAGGCGGATCACGATGGGAGCGCCCGTCTCGTTATACACCCTCCCCCGTTCCATCTCGCTGCAACTGCCCAGCAGGGCGCTACCCGCAGCCAGCAGCGCACAAGCCCGCCTCAAGGCCGCCTCCGACCCGACCATGGCTGAGGCGAGGGCTGCTGCGGCCCTCGCTCGTTCCAATTGCTCGGCCCATGCCAGTCGCCGTCCCGCGCCAGAGCCAGGGCGCCGCCAGCTAGGTTCGATGGCAAATAGAACGGGCCAAGCTGCTCGCCCTGGACTGTGTGTTGGCGCTCATGCTCCAAGATCGGCGCCGCGTTATCTCGGTTGTACCTGGCCCACTTGCTTTCGGGGTCCGACGGATCCTCGCTATAGGTTGTCGTGTTACCTAGGGTTATCGCTCCCACGCCGCCGAACGGGTTGTTCCGGAACTGGATCGCGTTGGCGCCCGTCGTCACATAGGGCTTGGTTCCCATAGCCACGCCGGCCAGATGCCCCGCGCCACCATACGCCAGTCCGACCAGCGTGTTCGGCGAGTTCCATGCCTTGCCAACCACGTCCCGGGCCGCGGAATCCATCGCGCGGACGATCTCGCGCTCCAGGGGCTGGCTGGCCATGACCTGGCCGCCCATGCCGTCCAAAGTCCTAACCGTCGCCCGTCCGGCGTGTTGGGCGCTCTGGGCTACGGCGTTCACACCTCCCCGAAGGCCCTGCTGGCCCTCGCCGATGGTCTGGCCCAGCCGCCCTCGGGCGGCCTCGACACGGCGCCTAGCGTCATCGGCCCCCTTGCGCACGACTGCCTTCAGCCGCGCCTTCTCCGCCATCGCCTTGTGGCCGAGCACCTCTAGCTCGCTTTCTGTGCGGGCGACGACATCGCGACCGCTCCGGATCGCCTCGCCGTAAGCCTCCCGTCCCGCGTTCAGCCATTCACCGCGCAACCGCTCCGCTCCCTCGGCGCCATGCCGCATCGCCGCGCGCGCCCGCGCACCCAAATGATCGAACATCCACCGCTCCCCGCTCTTGATGAGATCGCGCCAACCCGGCCTCGTCGACCGATCGGCAGGCGCTAGGCGCACCAATCAACGCTGACTGAACTCTCGCAAATTCTCAGGAGAATGTCAAGAACAAAACGCGAACAATCGCGCGCAGCTAGTCCTCCAGCAGCGCGTCCAGCGTGATCTCGGCATTGAGCACGCGCGACACCGGGCAGGTCTTCTCCGCGGCCTCCGCCAGCGCCTTGAACTTCGCCTCGCTCAGCCCCGGGACCTTCGCCCGCAGCGTCAGCGCCGAGCGGGTGATCTTGAAGCCCGCCCCGTCGGGGTCCAGCGACACCGCCGCCTCGGTCGTGAGAGCCTGCGGCGTGAACCCCTCGCGCTGGATCGCGAAGGCCAGCGCCATGGTGAAGCAGCCGGCATGGGCTGCGGCCAGCAGCTCCTCGGGATTGGTCCCAGGGCTGTCCTCGAACCGGGTCTTGAAGCTGTAGGGCGTGTCCTTCAGCACCCCCGACTGCGACGTCAGCGCGCCGGCGCCGTCTCGGCCCGTGCCCTGCCAAACCGCGCTCGCTTTCCGGATCATCGTACCGCTCCTTTCGGTGGTCAGGCCCGAGCCTGCGACAATCGGCGCCCCTCGTCGAGCCGCAGCCGAACGCTGGAACGTCGATTTGTCGCACGCGAGCTTAGCTGTCCGGTCACCCGCCGGGTCGTCTGATGCGCGCGCCCGACGAGGAGTTCCCGCTTGACCCCATTCGACCGCCAGACCCGGCAGGCCGTGGCCCCCACGGCCCCGCGCCCGGCGTCGCCGCGGCGGGGACCGAGCCTGATCCAACGGTTCGACGAAGCTGCTCAGCCCTGGCACGAGGTCGCCGCCGTCAAGGTCGGCCTCAGTCTGGTCGCCGCCCTCAGCGCCTCGCTGATCCTGCCATGGGGCACGTGCCTGGCATGGTCCGGCGGCATGATCCTGATCGAACTATGGGGCTGGATCGCCACCCGTCCCGAGGCCCTCGCCCGGCCGGGCGGCCGGCTCCGGTTCTTCGGCGCCTATCTGGCCTCCAACGCCTGGTGGCTCCTGCTGGGCGGCCTTCTCTGGTCGGCCGGCTCGCCGGAAGCCCACGCGGCGGGAGCCGCCATTGTCCTCGTCGTCTTCGCTGTGGCCGTGCTGCTCTACTACAACGTCCCCGCCGTCTTCCTGGCCGCGGGCGCCGCGCCGGCCATCGGCGCCTTGGTCGTATTCGCCATGGCCGACGCCCGGGACCCGCGGCAGATGGCCGTGGTCTGGATGAGCCTCGCGCTGGGCGGATTCTTCTGCCTGGGCCGCGCGATCTCGACGCCTTCGGCGCAGGAGCAGCAGCGCCGCCTGAACGAGAGCCTTCAGAATTACGAGACCCTGGCGGCCAATGTCACCGATGTCATCGCGCGCACCACCCTGGCCGGCCAGTACGAATATGTCTCCCCCGCCGCCCTCCCCGTGCTGGGCTACCGTCCCGAGGAACTGATCGGCACGTCGCGCTGGGACATCACCGATCCGGAGATCGACCGCGCGGCGATGCTGGCCGCCTTCCATCGGATGCTCGCCGACCCGACGCGCCCCGAGGTCATGACGGTGCGCATCCGGCACAAGCAGGGCCACTGGCTCTGGGTGCAGTCCAGCGCGCGGCTGATCTTCGAGGATGGCGTTCCCGTGGCGACCATCGACGCCTGCCGGGATGTCACCGCCCAGGTGGCCGCCGAGGCGGCCCTGCTGGAGGCCAAGGCCGAAGCCGAATCCGCCACCCGCGCCAAGGCCGACTTCCTGGCCAACGTGAGCCACGAGATCCGCACGCCCATGAACGGCGTCCTGGGGGCCCTCCAGCTCCTGGACCAGGAGGACATCTCTCGCGAAGGCCGGGAACTGATGCGGCGGGCGAACGACAGCGGCCGCATGCTGTCCCAGCTCCTCAACGACGTGCTCGACTTCTCGAAGATCGAGGCCGGTCAGCTCGACCTGGCGCCCGAAGCCATGCACGTGGGCGAGGCCCTCGAGGCGGTCGTCGGACTGCTCGACGGCCAGGCCCGCGCCAAGGGCGTCGACCTGCGCCGCGAGACCTCCGGCCCCGACCTCTGGATCGAGGCCGACCCGGTCCGGCTGCGCCAGGCCATGTTCAATCTGATCGGCAACGCCGTGAAGTTCACCCCCGCCGGCCACGTCAGCGCCCGCCTCGCCGTAACCGACGCCGGCGACGGCCGCCGGAGGGTCCGCCTGGAGGTCGAGGACACCGGCATCGGAATGACCCCCGAGGCCCAAAACCGCCTCTTCGAGCGCTTCCATCAAGCCGAGAGCGACACCTCTCGCCGCTTCGGCGGCGCCGGCCTCGGGCTCTCCATCAGCCGGGCGTTAGCCCAGATGATGGGCGGCCGCATCGACTTCACCAGCGCAGCCGGCGAGGGCTCCACCTTCCGCTTCGAGTTCGAGGCCCCCGCCGCCGAACCCGTCGGCGTGGAGAGTGTCGAGGACGGCCTGCTCGATGGCGTCAACATCCTGCTGGTCGAGGACAACGCCACCAACCGCCTGGTCGCCCGCACGATGCTGAACCGCCTGGGCGCGACGGTCGCCGAGGCCGAGGATGGGGTCGCCGGCCTCACCGCCGCACGGTCCGGACGTTTCGACCTGATCCTCATGGATATCCAGATGCCGCACATGGGCGGCGTCGACGCCTCCCGCGCCATCCGCGGGCTGAAGGGCCCGGCCGGTCAGGTCCCGATCATCGCGCTGACCGCCAACGCCATGACCCATCAGCGCGCGGAATACGCCGCCGCCGGCATGAACGGCATGGTCGCCAAGCCGATCGCCGCCGGCGCCCTGCTGGCCGAAATCTCCCGCCTTCTGGATGACGAGCCCGAGCAGATCGCCATCTAGACCCCGTTCCGCCTAGTCCTCCTCGTCGGCGTCCATGTCGGCGACCAGTCGGCGCAGCCGGGCCAGATCCTCCGGCGCCATCGCCCGCGCCTTGGCGAAGTGCGCGACCAGCGGCGCCAGCTGGCCGCCGAACAGCCGGTCCAGAAGGCCCTGGCTCTCCGAGGTCACCCAGGCTTCCCGGCTGATCAGCGGCGCATAGACCACGCTCGCGCCGCGGCGGTCCGACCTCAGGGCGCCCTTCCGGATCAGCCTATGGATCAGGGTCCGGACCGTCGCCTCGCCCCAGGCGTTGGCCGCCCCCGGTCCGGCCAGGATCTGCTCGACCCCAGCGCCGCCGTCGCCCGCCTCGGCGCCGGCCCAGACGGCCGCCATCACCTGGCTTTCGGCCTCGGAAATCTTCAGCTCGCTCACGGCCGCCTCAGGCCGCCGCGCGGCGGACCCGGGCTTCCAGGTGGCGCTCACAGATCACCGCCACCGTCGTCGCCAGGAGGCCCAGCATGATAGCCAGCGCAGCTTCGGCCAGCCCCGGAGCCACCACCGTAAGCGTGGGGGTCGGTCGCACGTTCGCGATCCCCATAAAACTTGAGAACATCACGTAGGACGCGGCCAGGCAGCCCAGCGGCACGCCCGCCGACCGCACGATCCTAAGGCGCCCCAGCGCGCCCGCCACGCCCTTGGCGTCGGCCTTGCCGACCTTGCCCAGGCTCATCGCCCAGACCGCCAGCGCGGCGACGGTGGCGATTAGCAGCAGCGCCAGCATCAGCTTCATCTCTGGCGCGGCGTCGGCGAACACCCCGCCTACCGTCAGCCGGTCCGCGACCGGCACCACCGTATAGACAGGCTTCTCCACGGGTCCCGTCACATAGACCGCGTCCTCGGACGCGAAGGCGGCGCCGGCGGACATCGCCGCGGCGCAGCCCAGAACAACTCTTCCCACAATCCGCATCGCGGCCTCCCAGCTATTATTACAGACGTAGCAATCTCAGACTACATTTGTAAGAACGACTGTCAACCGCGATGCGGGAAGGGTTAGGCGCTGCGGCGGCGGAAGAAGCCGACGATGGCCAGCAGCAGGATCGCGCCCGCCGTGGCGACCAGCAGGCTCGGGAGGATCCCGGCCCCCGTGCCGATGCCCAGCGACGTGGCAATGAAGCTGCCCAGGAAGGCGCCCACGACACCGACGATAAGGTTGGTGATCAGGCCGTGCTTGCGACCCATCACCTGCTCCGCGATCCAGCCGGCCAGGATGCCGATCAGGATGGCGCCGATAATTCCAACACCGCTCATTGCTAGTCCTCCATACGCGTGGATGGGAATGCAAAGCGGGGCCGGAGGTTGCAGGCTTCAGTATACGCGCGGTCCGGACAGCATCAGCCGCACGTAGAGGAAGGTGGCCATGGCCGCCACCATGCTCTCCATGGGGCGCGCCGCGACGAGATCGACAAGCTGGCGTACGACGTCAGGCATCCGCGACCTCCTGTCGCCAACGCGTCCCCCGACGATTTCTCGTTTTAGATCAACGGCGTTAACGGCTCTTAAGCAAGGAGGATTAACTTACCTCCGCGTTACGCCATCCACGACAGTGAACTGGCTGGCGAACGCGTCGGCGAGGTTCGCGCGACCTCCCCGCCCCGCCGGTTCAGAGCGAATTCGCCGAAGGCGTCCGCCCCATGGCTGGCCTTGTCGTGCAGCGGCCCGCCATAGCTGTGCGTCGCTCGGTTCCAGCGCTTGCGGTAGGCCCGCAGGCGCTCCAATCCCGTCGCGCAGCGCTCGGCGTCGAACCAGCACATGGGGATCATCAGGCGCGCCGCGTTCACCCGCTCCTCCGGGTCCGTGGCCGTCCCCACGTGGATCCCGCGCACCCCCATCGACTCCAGGGCCTCGTACCGCGAGCGCCCCGTCGCCAGCTCGCGGACCATGACGTCGTGCGGCAGATGATGGGTCCCATAGATGTAGGGCCGGGCCGCGATCGCCTGGCGCACCACGGCCTCCAGGCCCTCTCCGCCGGTCTCGAAGTAGTCGATCACCCGCACCTCGCGCCCGACCTGCTGGAAAAACCAGACCGCCGTATAGTCGTCGATGCCAAGGTCCCACGCGGTGTCGACCCTGAGCGACGGATCCACCGGCACGCGGCCCACCCGCCCCGCCCGCTCCGCGTCCGCCAGCAGGCTTGCGTAGTAGGTCCCGGGCGCGGCGGCGTCGAAGTCCACCAGGTACTCGCTGGCGAACCGCGCCTCGCCTTCCTCCACGCTCCCCAGCTCGGCGATCAGCTCGCGCTTCTCCCGCGCCAGCTGTTCGGGCGTGAAGACGTCCGTCTCCGTCGCCGGGCTCTTCAGGCAGAACCACTCCGGGTCGCCCCGCCGGCTCTCGAACGCGCGCGCCGCGTGGTTGCGCCCGCGCGGCGTCCAAAGGAACAGCGCCCAGCCGGCGTTCTCCAGCAGGATCGGCCGGATCTGCGCCCACGCCTCCGGCCGCGCGAGGGACCATTCCGACATCACCACCCCCGCCGCCGAGGCGCCCATCAGCCGGTCGTAGTTGTCCGACCCCAGCACCTGCCACGTCGAGCCGTTGCCCAGCACCACCCGCATCTCGCTCTCGTTGAAGGTCGGATTCATTTCCGCCGGGAACGCCTCTTCGATGCGACGCTTGCCGGTGTGCGGGTTCACCGCGTCCCAGATCACCTTCCGCCCCTGCGAGGCCTCGGGCAGCATGTGCCAGTACCCGCCGATCCGCTTCTGCGACGCCCAGGCGGCCCAGTGCAGCGCCACCTCGTCCTTACCCCACCGCCGATGCGCCACCACGTCGGCCCGCGTGGCGCCGGCAAGCAGGGCCTGCCACAAGTCCACTTGGTAGGGGCGCGGCTCCCACTTGAGCGGCAGCGCGTTCATGGCCTCGACCTCGGCCAGCGCCGTCTTCGCCGCCTCGGCTTTCTCCTTGAGCGAACGGCTCATCCCTGGCCCTCCGGCTTGATTTCGCGGACGAAGGCCTTGCCGTCCGGCCCGATCACCTTCTCGAAGTGGCGGACGCGGAACACCACCTCCACCGGCTCCGGCTTGTCCTTCGCCGCCTTGTCCGCCTTGCCGCCCCAAGCCCTCGGCGCGATCAGCGCCGCTCGCCGCATCAGGGTGCTGACCAACAGCCGGTCCTGCTGCAGGGTCTCCTTGGTGGCGCCTTCGGCCACCTCCAGCGCGCGGTCGGCGCAATAGTCCGCCCCCTGCTGCCGTGCCCGCGCCACCGCCTCGGCAAACTCGGGGTGGCGCTCCGACCAGTCGTACAGCGAGGCGTAGCAGGGCAGGTCGTCAGTGTTGCAGATGGTGGACCACGGCTCACCCTTGGCCAGCCTCTCGCAGATGCGTTTGGCCACCCCCTGGCCATACCGGATGTGGGTCACCCTCCCCTTGCGATCGGGGGTCTTCGACCGCGGCCCCTTCTGGACGCGCCGACGCGGGGCCTGTGGCTTCTCGGCCATGGCTAAGCTCCTTGTTTGAATTGAAATTTCCCGCCGCCAGCGCCGCCACAAAGCGGTCGTGATTCGGCGGCTCCGTGAGGCGTCCGCGCGACGCCGCGGTCCGTACAGTCGAACACGCCCCGCCTCGAACCGAGGGTCCGGGGGCGCCTTGGGGAGTGAGCCTGATGCCGTCCGAGGATGACTATCGCAGCCAGGCCGAAGCCCTGCTCCGGCTCGCCGCCGCCGCCGACAACATGCGCGACCGCGGCCGCCTCATCGACGAGGCCATGCACTGGCACAACCGCGCGGTGGAACTGCGCGACGCTGGCCCGGAGGCCGGCGACGCGCCGGGGGGCTCCCTAGCGGCGCCTTGAACCTCGTGGGTCCTGCCGCTCAAATGGGGCGGCCCCGGCCCGCGCGCCGCATTGTTCCAGGACCGCTCCATGACCGTCTCCCCCGCCGCGGCCCCGGCGTTTGATTCCCCGGCCTTCGACAACGTCGTGCTCGGCCGCCGCAGCATCCGCGGCTACCGCCCCGACCCCGTGCCCAAGGCGGTGATCCGCGAGGTCATCGAGCTGGCCATGCGCGCGCCCTCGTCCCTTAACACCCAGCCCTGGAACTTCTACGTCGTCGCCGGCGAGGCCCTGGACCGCATCCGCGCGGGCAATACCGAGCGCAACCTGGCCGGCGTCCCCGACAGCCGCGAGTTCCGCGGCCACGGCGCCTACCAGGGCGCCCACCGCGACCGCCAGGTCGAGATTGCCAAGCAGCTCTTCGGCGCCATGGGCATCGAGCGCCACGATCAGGCCGCCCGCCAGGACTGGGTCCTGCGCGGCTTCCGCCAATTCGACGCGCCGGTCTCCGTCGTCGTGACCTACGATCGCTCGATCCACGGCGGCGACATCGCGCCGTTCGACTGCGGGGCCGTCGCGAACGCCCTGGTCAACGCCGCCTGGTCACGGGGCCTCGGCTGCGTGATCAACAGCCAGGGCATCATGCAGTCGCCCGTGGTCCGCGAACACGCCCAAATCCCCGACGACCAGGTGATCATGATCTGCATCGCCATGGGCTATCCAGACGACGCCTTCCCCGCCAACGCCGTCGTCTCCAACCGCAAGTCGGTGGACGAGGCCGCGGTGTTCGTCGGGTTCGACGAGTAGGTCGCGCCGTCACCTCGCCCGCTGCGGATAGATCGTCTCGCCGCGCTCCAGCATGGCGACGAACGTCTCGATCTTCTTTCGGCGCCCGGCCTCGGTCTTCATGTTGTGCATCCGGAACGCGAGAGCGAACCGGTTCTGCTCGGTCAGCTTGCCCAGCATGGCCTTCGCCGTCGGGCTGGCGTCGATGGCGGCCTGCAGGTCGCCCGGGATCGCCATGCCCTTGCCGCTACCATAGGCCCGGTCCCACCGGCCATCGGCCTTGGCCGCCTCCACCTCCCTCAGCCCGGCCGCGGTCATCCGTCCCTCAGCGATCAGCCGGGCGACATTGTCGACGTTGATCCGGCTCCAGATGCTGCGCCGGCCGCGCGGCGTGTAGCGCTGCAGGAAGCTCCGCTCGTCCAGCCCCTTGCGGACAGCGTCGATCCACCCCCAGCACAGCACCGCGTCGATCGCCTCGGTCGGACGGATCGACGGCAGGCCCGAGCCCACCTTGTGGATCTTGATCCAGACCTCGCTTTCCCGGTCATAGTGCTCGGCCAGCCAGGCGAAGAAGCCCTCGTCGTCAGGCCGCCAATAGGAAGGGGCTCGCGTTGGGCGGAACTTTGTCATCGCCCACATAGCGATGCGCCTGCGCAGCCCGGGGTGCCCAACGAAGAAGGAGATCCAACGCGGCATTGCCTTCTTCAGCTAGCTCCACGTTCTGAACGAGGTCCTCGACAACGGCAGTCGTTCGCCCATTGGGATCGATAAAGAACTCAAGTTCGACGTTGGCGCGATTCCATTCAAGCTGTAGGCCGCCATCCGCAGAGGGCACAGCTTGCGGCAACAGCGGAAAGGGGATTCGGGCCAGAGCCAAAGCTAGATAATGCTCCGCCGCGTAGTAGACCCCATTGGCGGGGGCCTTTGAATTGGGGCCGGCCCAACCGTCTTTGAGCTGCCTGATCGGCTTGAGTTGCTCTCTAAACTGCTCGATCCAAGGCTGGTGCCCAGACCGGGTCTCAGCCGACGCAAGTTCCTTTTGAGAACGCCCCCTTGTAACGACCGGCAGTGCACCCGCCTTGACGGTCGCGCGGATTGCGCCCGACCAAGTCAGCTCGCTTAACGTTGGCATAACTTCTAGCGAGTGCGCGTCGAAAATGATGCTCATGTTGTGCCCGCAGCTTGCGCCTCAGGGGTGAGGATACGATGGAAGATCACATGGATATGGTCGTGCATAGTATCAAAGCGATTAAGCGCCTCCGCAGAAGTCGTACCTTCAAGCGGGAATCGCGCGGCAAGCTGAAGCGATAAAGCTTGCCCCCCATCTGGCAACTGCGAGGGGCCGATGGTTACCGTGACGATGCCATTGAGCTCAGGAACGGGCTCCCCCCAACTCGCCTGAAATCCCGATATCTTGCTCGGCGGATCCCAAGAATGAAACCACGTAAAGGTCTCTGATATCCGGCGGACCTTTCCATCGACGATACCGGGGAGGACATTCACGTAAGTAAGCTCGCCGACGGTGAGAGGCACGGTTTGGGGACCTCGCGCGCGCATCCAACCCTCTAGGAGGCTGAAGGACTGCACGAACCTCTCTCTAATCGCGCGGTACCCTGGATATTCCGTACCGTCTCCAAAGGGGCCTATGCGGCGCCAGTTCTGCACGATCCGGTCACTCTGTATCTGGACAAGGTCACGCGTGTCTGGGCCAACAAGCCATAGCCGAGGTAGGTCCTGAACATTCATCAGATTGTCGCCCGCCATCGCCATCTCCGGTAGGGCTGGCGCGTGTTGCACGGTCGGATAGTCGGTTGCAAAACCGCTTCGGTACAGGTCGGCCAAGTCTATTATCGTGTGGCCTTCAAACCGGCTGAAGCCCATCCCCATGGCGATTTCGACAATAGGAGGGTCAACAACGGTCGACATGCATGGCCCCCAAGTCGCTATCGCACGGCGTAGTTAGATAAGACCGGAGATTCGGTCACGCCAAGCCTGATGTCGAGCAGGCCGCCCTGTGGCGTCCCACAAGTCGGTCCTCGCGAGGTCCGGCCGACGCACGATGTCGGCAAGCAGTATCTGGAACAACTGCCTGCGTCAGGCTTCCATTTCGGACCGTCGCTTTCACAGCACCGAACTCGCACAGCCGAGCCCTCAGGGCTTAAGCCATCCCCACCGCTGGGCGTCCCGCCACAGCTCGTCCGCGTAGACCTCGGGCGAGGTGTCGTGCTCGTCGCGGGAGCGCTTCACGAGGCCCTCGCGCTCAGCCTTCGCATAGGCGGCGCAGACCTTCTTCTGGTCCTGGCCGTGCTTGGTGACGAGCTGACGCATGTATTCGCGCTGGCGATAGGGCTTCTCGGTCATGCGCCACCTTAGCCGCAACCGCGCGCCGAGGCGATGCATCTTCGGGCGCGCCACCGGCGAACTGTGTCGATCTCGCGACAGGACAGCGCACGCCGGCTAGTAGGCGTGGAAACTATCCAGCCCCAGCACCTCGTGGATGGCGGCGATGGTGGTGGTCGCGTTCACCTCCGCCAGGCGCGTCGGCAGGACGGTGTCGAGCTCATCGTCCTCGCACCAATAGTCTGGATGGGCCCTCATGGCGTCGCAGACCCGCGCCTGAACCTCCACAAGCGAGAGCGGCTCCAGCGGCTCCAACTCATGATCGATCCGGAACTGGGCCGGGCCCGGCAGCAACCTCGACAGCAGCGACCCCGCCCGGCCGGTCCGCTGCACCGAGCGAACCCGCCAGCGGCTCCCTTCGGTCGACGAGCTCCATCCCGATCTGCTTCCCGTCCTTCAACGTACGGGGCCCGCACGTCGTCAGGGCTTCCAGATCAGGGAGCCCCCAAACGTCGCTGTCCGTCGTGAACCCCAAGACCGGAAAGCGGAAGCCCGCCTGCGCCGTTCTCATGCGCCTCTCCCCTTTGAACGAAACGGGAACCTAGCCGGTGCAGGAGGGCGTGTGAAGCGTCGCCTTAGCGCTGCCGCTTCGGGGGCGAGTTCGGCCGCATGAAGTTCTCCCGCGAGTCCGCGGCATAGCCGGCTAGCCCGGTCGGCACAGCCTTCATCCAGTCCGTCGTCCCGTACCAAATGCGCCGAATGGGATCGTACCTTGGCTTGCCGCCCCAACTGCCCGTCAGTCGCCGGTGCTGCTCCTTCGGCAACACCTTCAACAACGCATAGTGGTTCCTCGGATCCTGCACGTTGCGCCCCAAGCCTTGGAGCGGAATTGTGTGATGGATCTCCTCCCCAGGCTTGGCCACGCCGCGACTGCGCAGCACCTTGCGAGACGCGTCGGCGGTGACGGAGCCCGTCTTCCAGATCCCCGCGCCCTTCGAGGCCATCCTCGCACCCTTGACAACCACGCCGACCGGCAGCGCATCGGCGACGGCCACCGCCCCATTGAAGGCTGCGCCCGCATAGTTCCCATCCTGCAGGTCGGCGACGGCTTCCCATGCCGGGCCGACGATCGGAATGAACGATTGGGCAGTCGTCGGCCGCTGGATGTCCGGTCCGTCCTGGAAATCACGGAACGCACCCGCGACGAGGCGGAGCGGCGAGCGAATTCCGCCATCCTCCGCCTCTCGTTGCGCCCTGACCCGAGCCATATCCTGATCGTAGAGGTCGCCTGCCGGATCCGGCACGGTCGTAGGTTCGCCGCGAGGCATTCGCGCCATTTCATTCTCCATGGATCGATGAGGGGAGCCGCACGACAATGGGTGCCTGCGGACCGAATCCGGCCGCCTTGGACAATCCCAAGCGTGGAGCGTCCAAAACGCCCCAACACGAGGGCCGGAGCTCGGGCGTGCTGATCAACGCTGATCGAACTCTCGCAAATTTCCTTGAGAATGTCAAGAACAAACGACGAACATCCTAGCTCCGCGCCGCCGCCAGGATGTCCAGCGCCACCTTCAGCACCGCCTCCAGGCCCGCGACCTCGCGCTCCCCCGCGACGACCTCGCGCGGGGTCTTCTCCTCGCCGCAGATCATATCGCAGGCGGCCACCAGATCCGGCTGTTGGCGGAGCCGGCGGCGCAGGTCCGCGAGTTTGCGCCGCGCGAGCTCCGTCCCCTCACCGTGCGCCAGCACCGCCTCGATGGACGGCGCGACGAAGGCGCCGCGCACCCGGTTATCCAGGGTGGACGGGATAGCCCGCTCCAGCTTCGCCCGCCGATAGGCCCAGCCGTAGCGCTCGCCGGCCGCCTTGGCCTTGCCGTCGATCCGGCCCTTGGCCGCCAGCCACTCCAGCCCGCTCTGGCGCCGGTAGGGCTGGGCGCTGGTGCGGCCTCGCTTGGGCGTCGGTTCGGCGATCGCTTGGCCGCGGGCGCGCGACAGGGCCACCGTCTCGGCGACCCCGTCCGCCACCGCCGCCGCCTCGCCCCGCGCCTGGGCCTGGCGCTCCAGACGCAACAGCCGGTCGCGCGCGGCGCGGGCGGGATCCCTGGGCTGGTTCGGCCTCATGCGCTGAGCCCCCGGGCCACCACGGCGTCGGCTAGGCGGTAGACCGCCTCGGAAGCCTGGGCCTCGCCCTCGATCACCACCAGGCCGGCGGCGGTATGGGCCAGCAGTTCGCGCAGGAATCGGCCGCGCTCGCCCGGCCCTCGGCGGCTCAAGGCGCCGGCGACCAGGGCCGCGGCGTCGGGTTGGCCGCTCATCGGGTCAGCGCCGGATAGCCCCCGGCGGCCAGCACCGCCGACACGTGGGAGGCATGGCGGGCGAACCGGGGCCGCATGCGGTCCAGGAGCTTGCCCGGACGGGGCACATTGAAGATCGCCTCCAGCTGGCGCGCGTGGCCCGGCGTGATCGCCAGCTCCGCCCGAGCGCGATCCTGCGAGGCTCCGCCGTAGCGGAGGGCGGCATAGGTCGATGGGGTGTGAGATGTACGTTCCATACAACAAATGTAGGAAAGGTACAGTGCGTTGCGCAAGCTTGTTCTGTAAGTTATCTACTGCACTATGGACGGTCGCGCGCAACGGCTCAAACAGGCCCGGATCGACAAGGGCTACGACACAGCTGCGTCAGCTGCGGACGTACATGGCTGGAGCCGCAACACCTACGCCTCCAACGAAAACGGCAACGCGCCCTTCTCCTACCGGCGGGCCAAGGAGTACGCCGCCGCGTTCGGGGTCAGCGCCGAGTGGCTCTACGACGCCGCCGGACCGATGCGCGCGGCCGTGGCCGAGGGCCTGGTCCCGGTGATCGGCCATGTCGGCGCCAATCCGGACGGCACGGTGCTGTTCGCCCTTGGGCACGACCCTGCCGAACTCGCCCCCATCCCACCCGGAGGCAGCGAACAGGCCCGGGCGCTGAAGGTGGTGGGCCACTCCATGCGCGGGGTCGCTGACGATGGCGCCCTGATCTATTTCGAGGACCAGCGGACGGCGCCGTCGCTAGACATGCTGGGCCATGTGGTGGTGGTCGAGCTCGACACCGACGAGGTGCTGGTCAAGCGGCTGCTGCGCGGTTCGCGGCCCGGGCTCTACGATCTGGAGAGCGTGGCTGGCCCGATGCGGCGCGACGCTCGCCTGCGCTGGGCCGCCCACATCACCGCCATCATCCCGCCCTTCCAGGCCCGCCGCATCATCCGCGGCGCGGCTTGATGTATAAAATATCCACAGGCGGAACGCCGCAGTTCTGTAGGAAAAATGTGTAACGAATACGCCCAGGAACGCTCGCTCGACGAACTGCTGAAGGAGTTCGGCCAGCTCGAGCTGCCGCTCACCTGGGACGGCGGCGCCCCCAACATGGAGCCGCGCCCGTCGATCCGGCCGACGGATCCCAGCTTCGTCGTCACCGGCCGTGACGGCGGCGCTCACCTGTCGCAGATGCGCTGGGGCTTTCCCGGTCCGCGCGGGCCGATCATCAATTTCCGCTCGGACGGCCGCGGCTTCCCGAATGGCCGCTGCCTGGTCCCGGTGGACGCCTTCTTCGAATTCACGGGCCCTAAGGCGCCGAAGTCCAAGTGGCGCTTCACGCCGGCCCAGGCGCCGTTCCTGGGCGTCGCCGGCCTGATCCGCGATGGTCGCTTCAGCCTGCTGACCTGCCCGCCGGGTCCGGACATCGCGCCCTACCACGACCGTCAGATCGTCATCCTGCCGCGCGAGCACTGGGCTGCCTGGCTGGACGTCAGCCGGCCACAGCCGCCGATCGCCCCGGCTCCCGCCGGGACGCTCAGCGTCGTACAGATCCGCTAAAGGGACCTAGTTAGGGAAGGTCTTCCGCGAGGATCGACATGTTGAAGACGTACGAACCGTCCCCGTCCTCGTCCTCGAACACCACGCCGATGAATTCCTCACCGACGTAGACCTCGGCCGAATCCTTCTGCTTGGGCCGCGGCACGAGCGTGATGCGCGCGTTCGCGAAGGTCCCCCGCAGATGGCCTTCGAGTTTGCGGATAGCTCTCTCGTCCACGCCAAAACGCTCCGTGC
>Ga0255338_1001467_pt1 | contig 44406 bp, 36 predicted proteins | sample MeOH1_35cm_T4_19_FD_203715 | JGI IMG/M metagenome (GOLD analysis project Ga0255338, IMG submission 203715) | Sandy soil microbial communities from University of British Columbia, Vancouver, Canada - MeOH1_35cm_T4_195 | ecosystem: Engineered > Artificial ecosystem > Sand microcosm > Unclassified ... | reverse complement strand
GCACGATCTCGGCGGCCTGCACCACCGATGCGTCGGTGGGATCGCCCACGGCGAGGCACGCCGCTCCCCCGGCCGCCCGGTGGGGCAGGGCCGCCACCTCGCGCAGGAAGCGCGGCGAGAAGGCGGAAACCAGCGGCGCCGCCGCCATCAGCTCCGCAAGGCCAACGCGCGGCAGGCAATAGAAGGCCGCAACCGCATCGGCAAAGTCGCCGGCGGTGAGGTCCGAGGATTCCCAGATCTTCCGAAGCTGCCGATCCTGGTGCGCCGGGCCCACGCCGGCATCGAGATCGCCGGCCTGCGGCTCCCCGGTACGCGGCTCGCTGACATGGATGAGGCTGCCATGCGCCAGATAGCTCATGAAGTCGCCGGTCGCCTCGACAGCCATCCCTCGCATCCCCCGGGCGCGACCACGCCCACACGCTCGCCTGTACGGCTCATTGGGAACGAAAGCGCAGATCCGTTCGCAGGGACGTCCGCAAGATGGCGTCGACACCCCTCGGACACGTCGTCGTCGGGCTCGTCGTCGCCTCACCGATCTGCCGCTGCCGACAGGCCGCTCCCCACCTAGGACCGGCTGCCCTTCATGACCCCGCCGCGCGGCGATTTTGCATCTCCTCAGGACCCCACGCACTAAGCTAAATAGAGGATAGGAGACCCCTGCCCGCTGCACCTACTGTCGGCGGGGCCTCTTGCGTGGACCGGAGCTGCGCGCGCTCGCTCCGCGGAAGTGACGTTCGCGGCGGTAAAATTCGAGATCGGATGCTCGATTTTGTCGGCGCATGCGGCTTCGCTTTAGCTCGAACAAAACTGAGATAATCAAAGGGGATCGGGGGGAGATTGCGGAGAGATCGGCGACACGGAATCGCGCGCGCCGGGAGCTTCGGGGGCTATCTGTGCGTGCTGCTCGTTGGGGCCAGCCTCACCGGGTGCTCATTCCTGCCGGAGGACACGCGGTCGCCCGGGGTCTTCGAGCAGGTGCGTTCGCTGGACCTGTCGCCGCGCCAGACCAAGCCCGTGCCCGCCCAACAGGATATCCCCGACGATCGCCGCGCGGTAGAATATTACGCCACCGGCAGTGCCCCCGCCGTCGCCGAAGGGGCCGCTCCCGGCGGTGGTGGCACAGGCGGCGCCAGCGGCAGCAGTGACGGCTACGACCTCGCCTTCGACAATGCCCCGGTCGCCACCGTCGCCAAGGTGGTGCTCGGCGACATTCTCGGCCTGGGCTACCTCATCGATCCCAAGGTGCAGGGCACGATCAGCCTCGCCTCCGCCCGCGCAGTGCCGCGCGCCGATCTGCTCTACGTACTGGAGACGGCGCTCCGATCCAACAACATAGCCTTGCTCCGCGATGCCGCGGGCTACCGCCTCGTGCCCCTCAACGAAGCCGCGGGGGCCGGCGGCGTGGACGTGGGCACCGGGCGCCCGGAGGCGGGATACGGCCTGTCCGTGGTGCCGCTGCGCTACGTTTCCGTGTCCGCGCTCGTGCCCCTTTTGGACGGATTCGCCACCCAGGCCGGCACGGTGCGCGCCGATCCCGGCCGCAACCTGCTGCTCATCCAGGGCACCGCGGCCGAGCGGCAATCCGCGGTCAACACCGCCCTGTCCTTCGACGCCGACTGGATGCGCGGCCAGTCGGTGGGCATCTATCCGATCCGCAACAGCACGCCCGAGCCGCTCATTTCCGAACTCGAGAAGCTGATGGACACCGGCGAGAGCGGCATGAGCCACAATCTGGTGAAGTTCCAGGCGGTGAACCGCCTCAACTCCATCATGGTGGTGGCGCGCAAGCCCGAGCTGCTCAAGACCGCGGCCACCTGGATCACCCGCCTCGACCGCTCCGACACCACGGTCGGGGTGCGGGTCTACCGTCTGCGCTATGGCGAGGCGAAGCAGACGGCCAAGGTGCTCAACGACCTCTTCGTCGGCAGCGCCTCGTCCGGGCTGGACCAGGCGGCGAGCCAGGTCGCCCCCGGCGGCGGCATGTCCACCTCGTCCGGCGGCGGGAGCGACGGAGGTGGTGCAGGTGGAGGCAGTGGCGGCCTGAGCGTGACGCAGCGCCTCGGTGTCGCTCCACCGGCGACCGCCGCGGGGGCCGGGGCCGGTGCGGACGCCGCCGCGGCCACGACGGGGGGCTCCACCGGCAACAATGCGGCGCTGCTCCCCGGCGTGAGGATCACCGCCGATTCCGTGAACAACTCCCTGCTGATCTTCGCCAGCCAGGAGAATTACCGCATCATCGAGCGCACGCTGATGCAGCTCGACCAGCCGCAGCTTCAGGTGGCCATCGAGGCCACCGTGGCCGAGGTGACGCTGAACGACACCCTGGCCTATGGCGTGCAATTCTATCTCACCAGCAAGAACCTCGGCCTCGGGCGCAACAACGGCTCGGTGCTCAACACCTTGTCCAGCGCCGTCACCGACCAGGCCATCAACCGCGTGCTGCCCGGCTTCAACCTGCTCATCGGCCGCGAGAACCAGCCCCAGGCGATCCTCGATGCCCTGCACACGGTCACCGACGTGAAGGTGCTGTCCAATCCCTCCCTCGTGGTGGTGGACAACCAGCGGGCAACGCTTCAGGTGGGCGACGAGGTCCCGGTCTCCACCGGCAGCGCCACTGTGCTGACCTCGTCCAACACGGTGGTCAACACCATCGAGTACAAGAACACCGGCATCATCCTGCACGTGATGCCGCGGGTGAACGTGAACGGCCAGGTGCGCCTCGACATCGAGCAGGAGATTTCCAACGTGGCGCAGACCCAGGCGACCGGCAGCGGCAGCTCCGGCTCGACCAGTTCGAACCTCACCCCCACCGTGTCCCAGCGCAAGGTAAAGAGCACCATCGCGGTGCAGAGCGGCCAGACGGTGCTATTGGCGGGCCTCATCAGCGAGCGCCGCGACGGCATCCGCCAGGGCGTGCCCATCCTCGACCAGATCCCCGGCGTCGGCGACGCCTTCGCCCACACCAACGGCACCGTCCGGCGCACCGAACTCATCATCTTCATCCGCCCGCAGATCATCCGCGACAACACCGACGCCCACACGGTGGCGGAGGAGCTGCGCGCCAAGCTGCGCGGCACCATCGGCGTCCTGCCGGGCGGGCCGCAGCCGCCCCTGATCAACAGGTGAGGGGGTCATGTGCGCCGTCCATCCCACACGCCGGGCCGGCGGATCACGCTCGGCCATCGCCGGGCGCGCGGCCCTCGCCGTGGTCTGCGCCGGTGCCATGGCGGCCAGCCTTGCGGCGGAACCGAGCGCCATCGCCGGCCTCGCCGCGGCGGCCCTGGTGCCCGTCCTCGCCGCCATCGCGGTCATCGACGCGCGCTGGTATCTCATCCCGGACACCTTGAACGCCGCCGGGCTGGCGCTCGGCCTCGTTCATGCCGCAGCGGTGGCGCTGGACCCGCTCGACGGGGTGCTGACGGCGCTCGCGCGGGGGGTGGTGCTGGCGCTTCTGTTCCTCGCCCTCCGGCTCGGATACCGCGCGTGGCGCGGGCGTGACGGGCTGGGCCTCGGCGACGTGAAGCTCGCCGCCGTGGCAGGCGTCTGGCTGGAAGTGGCGGCGATCCCGGTGGCGATCGAGATCGCCGCCCTCGCCGGCCTCCTCGCCTACGGGCTCGCGCAGGTGATGCGGCGAGGCTCGCGCCGCGCCATGCTGAGAGGCTACGACCGCCTGCCATTCGGGCTGTTCTTTGCGCCGGCCATCTGGATCGGCTGGATGTTGGACCGCTCGCTTCTCCTGCCCTGGTGAGGCCGGCCCGCGGGCGGGGGTGAGGGGACGGCACGCGCCCTCCCCTTTTGAGAGAAGGAACGGGAGGAAGAGATGACGCGCATCGGCCGGCATGGCCTTCAGGGGACCTGTGGGGCGCTCGCCATCGCCGTGGCGCTCGCCATCGCGCCGGCCGCCGAGGCCGGCCCCACCGCCAATGCCTACGCCCTCTACGCGCGCGGCGACTTCCAGGCCGCCGCGGCGCGCCTGACCCCCCTCGCCTTCGCCGGGGACGCGCGGGCCCAGGGCCTGCTCGGCTTCATGTATGAAAAGGGGCGCGGCGTGCCGCAGAACTTCGTGGCCGCCGCCGCCTGGTACAGCTGCGCCGCCGATCAGGGCGAGGCCACGGCCCAGTACCTCCTTGGCCTGCTCTACGACAAGGGCCATGGCGTCCAGAAGGATGTGGTGCTGTCGCAGAAATGGCTCATCCTCGCCGCCGCCCGCGCCTCCAGGCAGGAGCGCGACGTCTACACCCGCCTGCGCGACGCGGTGGCCACCAAGATGAGCCCCGCCCAGCGCGCCGTCGCCCAGCAGCTCGCCCTCGAATGGAGCCCGGCACCGCCGCGGGCGATCTCCATGGAGCCCGTGCCGACGCCCCTGCCGTTCCTTCCCCGCCTCCTCAATCCCACCCCGTCGGCCGACTGACACGACGGCTCCGCCGGGACGCGTCTTCCCGTTTCACGGGATGGGAGGAACCGCACGGGGCCCGATCGACATTCAGGGCGCGCGGTTCTTCTCTTGAGCCGCCGTCATGGCCGGGCTTGTCCAACGCGCCTTCACGCGAGCCGGCATCCGCTCCGCTCGAAGTCGCCTTCCCTCGAAAAGGCCACCGGCAAAGGAAAAGGGCGGGAGGCTCGGCCTTCCCGCCCTTTTCGCGTGCTCTTTGCCCCGAGGACCACGGCCTCGACGGTTCGAGCCGGCCGGACCGTCGAGCGGCCCGGCCGGGTGAGATGGCGCCTCAGTTCGGCTTGCGCGTGCTGAGGGTGAAGGTGGGCTTGTTCTGCTTCAGCGGATCCTTCAGCTGCGCCCGCTCGACGATGTACTTGCACCAGTCGTCGCCGGGGTTCGTGCAGGAGACCACGGTGGGATCGAACTGATTGGCCGGGGTGGACGTGAACTGCGGCCAGATCTGGAACGGCATGGTGCCGGCCGTGCTGAACTTCAGGATCTTGAACTTGTAGAGCTTGCCCGTCTTGTCCTTGAAGGTGATGGGGCACGGCGCGACGGCGGTGCGCGGGTCGATGCCCATGACGCCGCCGTCCTCGGTCGGGAACTCCTTGTCGGCGGTCTCGCTGCAGATGCCGTAGGCCGCCCAGCCGGTGTCGCCCTTCAGGTAGCCGGGGGTGACGGCGGCCGTGTACCAGTCGTAGTAGGGCGGCAGCTTCTGCGGCACGCGCTTGTTGAGGGGCAGGCCGGTCGGACCGCCGACGGCGAGGATCAGACCACTGCCCGCGAAGCTCTGGAAGCTCTCGTGGTCGTCGATGGAGAAGGCATAGGCCGACATGTCGAGGTAGCCGTCGGCCACCTTCCCATGGATCAGCTGGGAATAGGGGTTGAAGCGCTGGATACCCTTGGTCCCGAACTTGTCGAAGTCATACTGGATGGTCATGTAGTTGACCGGAGCCATGCCGTTCTTGTCCGGCGGCTGCTCGGTCAGCGGCAGGTCCGGCACCATGGCCGTGGTGCAGGCGCCGCCGGCACCCACATTGTCCACGCGGAACGGCACCCAGCCATGCAGGAAGCGCATGTAGGTCTCGAGCTCGGGCAGCATGCTGGGCGGGTCGGGACGCATGAACTTCGGCGAGCTCGTCGCCTTGAAGCACTTGGCGAGGTAGATCTTGTAGCTGTCGTCCATCGCCTTCTTGATGGGCAGATACCAGTCCTTCATGCCAGGTTGGCAATTGGTGTAGGGCGCGGTGGTGCAGTTCTGCCAGTTCACCTCGATGGCCCGGAAGTCCGTCGGCAGCTTGGTGCGGTCGAACGGCTTGGACAGGGGAATGATCTCGGGCAGCTTGGTGTCGCCGTCGACGAACGCCGGCTCCATGTAGTAGTTGAACGCGGTGAGCGTCGAGGGCACGCGGATGCCGGCGTTCGGATAGCGCCGCTTCTTCGTCTGCGCATTGATCGGATTGTTGTAGATGGGCCACTTGGTGGCGTTCGTCTGGTCCGCGTTGGCGCCGGTGAAGGCGACGAGGCGCTTGCGGAACTCGTCCACCCCCATGACCGAGCCCATGAAGCCGACGTCGTTGGTCGGGCGGATGGGCGCGAGCGCGACGGGAAGATAGAGCTGGTCGACGTTGGAGACGTTGTAGCCGACATTGAGGTCGATCAGCGTGCCGCCGTTGCTCACCGACAGCACGTTGGCGAACGTCCACTCGTTCAGCTGGAACGGCGTCTGCGTGCGGATGGCGCTGCCGATGATGGTGGGCTGGATGCGGTAGACGCCCAGCTCGGCCGGGACGCACTTGTTCGTGCCGGAGGCCGGCGCGCACTTCGGCGAAGGGCCGTTGCCCGCCACCGGGAACACCTGCTTGCCCTTGTTGCCCGAATTGATGGTGTAGCTGTCATTGAGCGCGGTCTGGTCGTCGAAGAGGTAGATGCGCGCGCCACGCCACCAGTCCACATACTCGTCGGCGGCCTTGTCCTTGACCTGGTCGAGCTTGGTCCACCACGGCAGCATCACCGAGGCGGTCTCGCCCTTCTTGATGCCGGTCTTAGGGTTGACGTAGATGTAATAGTCGCTCTTGACCGGGAAACACTTCGTCGGGTTCGCCAGCGCGCGCTGCAGCCAGACGTCGCCGATGCAATTGTTCATCGCCTCGGTCAGCTGGATCGAGCCCTGAATGATGGCGTAGACCGTCGCATTCGTATTGTTGACGATGCGAATTTCCTTGTAGCACTCCTTGTCGTTCGGCGCGGTGCAGTTCGGCGGAGCGATGCCCGGCTTGTCTTCGGCCGCGTTGGCGACCGAGGCAAACGTGCTCAGGGAGGCCACCGCCAGCGCACTCAGGGACAAGGCGCGCAGCGTTCTCCCCGGTTGATGACTTGTACCGGCTTTCATCGAATTTGCTCCCTCTTCATTCCTGGTTCCAAATCGCTCCCGCGTCGCCCGGGCGACGGAGGGGACGCTCGATCACGCGTGCGGGCGGGGCCGCCGTCGGCCTGCCGCCTGGGATTTCGGGTTGGTGAAGGCGCGCGCTGAGCGCGACGGCACGGCCGAAGGGCGCCCGCAAGCACCCGCACGAAGCAGCGCACGGCTCCCGGGCGGCAGGCACGCTCCGTTCGGGGCTTCCCGGCCGCGGCCCAGCCACCGGCGTTCCAACTACCGGCGTTCCAAGACGATGCCGGCTCGGACCCGCGCGAAGCGGGAGACGGGGAAGGTGCCTCGCCACCCAGCAGCACCCTGTTCATTTCGCAGCCCTCACTCCCAAGGCCTCCTCCGGAGGCAAGGCGCACCTTCTGACGGGTGCTGCCGACATCCGGGTTTTTGATTGTGAAAATTACCGAAGCAGATCGCGCGGAAGACAAACGATGTAATTCGTTATTGTGACTATGGAACTACAATGTATCCGACAGCGACAGGAGGGGTTTTACGCGCCGAGATCCCTCTCAGGCGGCACTGAAGCTATGTTTTGCTTCTGCCGCGGGTCGCGCCGGCTTTCCGGCTGATGCCGTTTTTGTGCGGCGCCACGCCCCCATCCGCCATTTCCATCCCCCATCCCCAACTCCGGAGGTTCTGCCGATAGCAGAATCCGAAGCATGTGAACGATAGGGAAGCAGGAACAGCCCTCCTATCCTCTAAATAGAGGTGGCCTTAAGCCGTCAGGCCGCCGGCTTCAGCCACAGGCTCATCAATTCAGCCCGGCTCCGGACGCCGAACTTGCGGAAGATGTTGGTAACATGCTGATGCGCCGTGGAAGTCGCCATGCCCATCTCGCGGGCGACTTCCTTTTCCGACGCTTTGGTCAACAGGAATTGCAGCACCTTGTGCTCGGTAGGCGTCAGCGGCGAGGAGGCCATCAGCAGGCCGCTGCTCAGCATCAGGTGGCGATGGAACCACTTGATGCCCCGCAGCGCATAGGCGAGGCGGGCGATCTCCGCCTCGGCGAAGGTCCGCCGGGAGTAGAAGCCGAAATGGGATTCGCAGTCCCGGGTGAGCGGGAAGGCCACGAACACCGCATCCTGGGTGCCGACCGAGCCATAGTGGCGGTGGAAGAACGGTGTTTCGAACCATTCGGGCGGCAGCTCCCGTCGCAGGGAATAGGTCCTGAAGGTCCCCACGCCCCGCAGCGGCAGAAGGAAGGAGGGGTCGATCTCCCGCCGGTCCCAGAGGCGCAGGGTCTCCTTGAAATGCCCCTCGTCCGGAAGCGGCTCGACCGGCCGCAGGGCCTGCACGGCAGCGACGCGCCATCCCTGCAGCAGGTCGTTCGGGATCCCCGCATCCACGCGGATGGCACCCGCCCACGTCGCATTCCACGCGTGCACCATGTCGGCCAGGCTGGACATCAGGTGCGCGGCCGCCTGCGTCGATTGGCTGGCTTCGAAGTCCGACACCTCGTCCCAAAGGCGATGAACGTGCTCTTGGGTATCCAGGTACATGATAAATCGCGCATTGGAGTGCCACAGGAACTCTTATGTAGCGCGCCGCGCGCGCCATGTAATCAGCTAAGCCACAGCAGCATCGGGGCACCGCGCATGCGGGGCGTGAACCGCTCCGGCGCATGCCAGCGGCCCCCATCTCCGCAGGCCTTGCCCTTGGTCTTCTCCCGGCTGACGGGTGTCCGTCGCCATGAAGCGGACGGATGAAGCGCGCGCTCAATTGGGACGAGTGGACCGCCCGCTCCCCAAAAGAACAGGCGCGGCGTGCGCGAAGATCGCCGGCACGTGCCGGAAATACACAATTCTTCCGGTGACTTTCAATACATCTAAAAACTAGACGGCGGTACGAAGGTGCCTGAACGCCAAATCCCGAAGACAGCCCCTATCCCTTCGCCGGCAGCGGCCAGGTGCGAATCTGCTCGGCGACGGACGGGTACCTTGCCGCGAGTTCGTCGGCCTTGCCCAGTTCCACATCCTGCGGCTCGACGCCCGGCCACTCGGTCGAGCCGCCGAGGAACCAACGCCGCGGACCGGTGACGCGCGCGGTGTGGAAGGTGCCGCCCGGAATGAACAGCTGCACCATGTGCCCGGCCCGCAGATCCGGACCGACCATGTGCTGCTGCGTCGAGCCGTCGGCCAGCATCAGGAGCACCTCGATGGGGTCGCCGAGGTAATAGTGGTAGAACTGGTCGTTCCTGATGCGGTGCAGCTTCACCGGCTCATCCGGGGTCAGCATGAAGAACAGCGCCGAACCCATGGGCCGTCCATCGGCGAACGGCGCCGGCAAGCCGCCGGGCGCGATCCGCTCCTTGCTCACGAAGGTCAGCCGCACATAGCCGCAGGTGGCGTTCGGCTCAAGGTCGAGAAGCTTGCGCACGTCCTCGTAGGTCAGCTCCTGATGCATGGGCTCCCCCTGCGCCATGGTGCCCGGAGCGACCAGCGTAGCGCCGGCCATTGCGGCACCGGCGATGACATCGCGTCGGCTGTGGTCGGACACGGCGGCCTCCCCGAGACGTTCTTCCGCAGACAACCACACTGCGCAGATTATGCCAATTGGCGCCGCCGCTTAGCCAGCGCCGGCGCCATCCGGGGCGGACGGTGTCGAAACGCGCCCCTCGATCGGGACGCGCTCCCCATCGCGGCTGCGGCTGGCGCATGTCGGCGCGCGGGGTCAGGACCGCCGCGCCCGAACCAGCACGCTTATGGCGAGCAGCACGGCGGACGCGGCAATTCCGGCCGCGACGACGCCGGCAGGCGTCCAACGCGCGCTCGCCTGAATCGTGATGCTCTTGCCGACCCTCACGTCCCAGGTCGCCTTCATTTCTTCCGGGTGCCAGGGGACCGATGGCTTCTGATCGTTCGGCTCGGCGCTCATGTGATCCTCGCTGTCCCAACGACCCAATAACCTGGAACCGGCGGCATGGCGATTGCATCGAGGCATCGGCGAATTCATCGCTGTTGTTCTGCGACAGGGGCGGCCGATCCATGGATGACCGAGGCTGCGGGCCTGGCGAACGCCGCTTTTTCGGATCAGGCCCGGTCCGGCCCTCGCCAGCCCTCGTGGCGGGAACTGTACCCGTTCGTGTTCGCACTCCGACCTTTCATGCAGATCTCCTCACATGAGCAAATTCATCCAAGCCCATGCCGGTGACGCCAACTGGCAGATCGCCCTTGGCTCCTGCTGGGCGCAGGTCCGCCACCAGTTGCAGGAGGCGTCCAAGCCCAGCCTGGGCTGGTGCTACCTCACCGACCATTACACCGCTGCCGCGGGAAACATCATGGACGCGCTCAGGGAGCGCATGCCCGAGGTGCATTGGGTCGGCACCGTGGGGGTCGGGGTGGCGGCGGAGGCGACGGAATATTTCGACGCGCCGGGCATGGTGCTGATGCTCGCCGACCTGCCGGAAGGCTCGTTCAGGCTATTCTCCAGCCCCAGCCCGCTGGACGCCGGCGGCTTCGAGGCCTTCACCGCCCTGGTCCACGCCGACGGAGCCAGCCCGGACCTGCCCGATCAGCTCAAGGCGCTGAGCGAGAAGACCACGACCGGCTATCTGTTCGGCGGGCTGTCCTCTGCGCGGAACCAGCCTCTGCTCTTTGCCGACGAGGTCCTGCTGGGCGGCGTTTCCGGTGTGGCGTTCGGCCCGGAAGTGCCCGTTCTCTCGCGCGTCACCCAGGGGTGCCAGCCCATCGGCCCCCAGCGCACCATCACCCGCGCCGAGGGCAATTATCTGGTGTCGCTGGACGATCATCGGGCGCTGGATTGCGTGCTGGAGGACCTCGGCCTCGGCGAGGAGATCCCCGATCCGGAGCTGCGCCATGCGCTGGCCCAGACCCTCGCTGGCCTGAGCACTCCGGGCGAGGACGTGTCCGCCAAGCCCGGCCGGTTCGGCGCCAATACTGAGGTGCGCCACCTGCTGGGCGTCGGGCGCACGGCCGGGGTTCTCGTGGTGGCGGAGCAGATCAAGGCCGGCATGCAGCTCGCCTTCTGCACGCGCAACGCTGAGGCGGCAAGGTCCGATCTGCTGCGCATCGTCTCGGAGGTGCGGATCCAGGCAGAGGCGGCGGGCGGCATCCGCGGCGCGCTGTACATCAGCTGCTCCGGGCGGGGCAGCCCTCATTTCGGCAAGGCCAACGCCGAATTCCAGATGGTGAGCGCCGGCCTCGGCCCGGTGCCGCTGGTGGGCTTCTTCGCCGGTGGCGAAATCGCCCGCCACCATCTGTACGGCTACACCGGCGTGCTGACGGTCTTCACCGAAGCCGCCTGAGAGGGACGAAGGCGCGATGCACCAGGCCTCACCTTTTGCCGGACGGATGACCGGCGCCACGCTCGGGACGGAGCTTCGCATCCGCCGGACCGGGTCGGCGCAAGGGGATTCCTGAGCATGTCGGCAGATCCGGCCGCACGCCATGGCGATGGCGACCCGCAAGGCATCCTCTCCGCCTTCGGGGTCAGGATGCCCCGCATCCTCTACGGCACCGCCTGGAAGAAGGAGCGCACCGCCGGGCTGGTGGAACTCGCCTTGCGCTCGGGCTTCCGGGGCATCGACACCGCCTGCCAGCCCAAGCATTACCATGAGCCGGGTGTCGGTGCGGGGCTGGCTGCGGCGCTTGGCGGCGGGTTGCGCCGCGCGGATGTCTACCTCCAGACCAAGTTCACCCCGTTGAAGGGACAGGACCCGGACCATCTCCCCTACGATCCCGGGGCCAGCCTCGCCGAGCAGGTGCGCCAGTCCTTCGCGGCGTCGCTCGTCAACCTGCGCACCGAGTATCTGGATGGCCTCGTCCTCCACTCCCCCTATCCGCAAGACGCCGACACCCATGAGGTGTGGCGGGCCATGGAGGAGCTCGTCGAGCAGGGCGGCGTGCGGCAGCTGGGCCTCAGCAACTGCTATGAGCGCAGCCGCCTGGAAACCATCTACAAGCGTGCCCGCATCAAGCCCGCGCTGCTCCAGAACCGGTTCTACGCCAAGACCGGCCACGATCGGGAAATACGCGCCTTCTGCCGGGAAAACGGCATGCTCTATCAGAGCTTCTGGACCCTGACCGCCAATGCCGACGTGCTATCCCGGCCCGCCCTGGTCGAGATGGCCGAAAGCCATCAGCGAACCCCCGCCCAGGTCTTCTTCCGCTTCCTGACCCAACGGGACATCGTGTGCCTGACCGGCACCTCCTCACCGGAGCACATGGCGCAGGACCTCGCCATCTTCGATTTTCGCCTCAGCCCGGAGGAATGCGACATGATCGACGCGTGGCTCGGGTGATCGCCTGCCGCCTCCTGCAGTTGAATTTGACCGCAAAGGTGATGAAGACAGTATTTTTAACTTCCACTTCCGGATTCATCATTCACATTTTGGAATTACGGACAGCACTTATCGTCACGACGCGGCGCCATCATGCCGCCGCCGGGCTCTGGCTCACCGTTGCCAGCGCGCGGCCGATGCGATCGAGCGCCTGGTCCACCTGCTCGGCGCTGATGACCAGCGGCGGGGTGACGCGGAGCGTGTTGCCGTAGACGCCGGTGGTCGAGATGAGAACGCCATTCTTCAGCGCCTCGCCCTCCAGCGCCTTGGCGAGCTTCGGCGCAGGCGTGCGCTTGTCGTCGGAGACGATCTCCATGCCGATCATGAGTCCGAGGCCGCGCACATCGCCGAGGATGGGGAATTTGCTCTGGAGTGCCCGCAGGCCTTCCATGAACTGCGTGCCGGCCTCCTTCGCCCGCTCGGCGAGATTTTCTTTCCGCAGCACCCCCATCACCGCCGAGCCGGAGGCCATGCCGAGCATGTTCTTGGCACCATAGGTCGTGAAATGGTCCGCCGGCTCGAAGGCGGTGCCCAGCTCCTCGGTGGCGATGAAGCCACCCAGGGGCACGCCGCCGCCAATGGCCTTGGCGAAGGTGACAATCGCCGGCTTGGTGCCGAAATGATGGAAAGCGAAGGGCTTGCCGGTGCGCCCGAAGCCGGTGAACACCTCGTCATGGATGAGGGTCACGTCGTAGCGCTTGAGGATCTCCTCGACCTTCGGCCAGTATCCGGCCGGCGGCACGATGGCCCCGCCCACGCCCAGCACCGGCTCGGCGATCATCATCGCCGCTTCGCCGACCACGGAGGTGTGCAGCGCCGTCTCCACTTCCTCGGCGCATTTGAGGCCGCAGCTGGATGGATTGAGCTTCAGCGGGCAGCGATAGCAATAGGGCGCCGGCACGTGGGTGACACCCGGGAAGGTGCCATAGGGCCCCATGCCGCGCTTCTGCTTGGCGATGCCGGTGAGCGCGAGCGGCAGCGAGGTGCGCCCGTGGAAGCCGTGCTGCAAGGCGATGATGCCGAAGCCCTTCCGGCCCCGGTTCACGGCGTGCTTGAGGGCGATCTTGACGGCGCCGTCCGTCGATTCCGCTCCGCTGTTGGCGAAGAACACGCGCTTCAGGCCGTTGCCGGCATAATCGCAGATGTCCCTGGCCAGCTCGAGGGTCCGGCGCGAGTGGTAGCGACCGGGAATATGCACGATGCGCTCGAGCTGATCGCGGATGGCGGCGACGATGGCGGGATGGGAATGGCCCACCGAGGAGACGCCAGGGCCCGCTTCGAGGTCGATATAGCTCCTGCCGTCTTCCGCCACCACCTCGGCGCCCGAGCCGCGCTCGATGGCGGGCATGATGTTCTGGTTGACGACGAGATAGTTCTTCAAGTCGTCGATGCCCTGGCCCTTGTCGTTCTGGAGCACGCTCATGACGCCCTCAGTTTGACGGCCGCTTGCGCGCGGCCGCAGGGGGAACTGCGTCGATGCCACGAAAGAAAGTGGGGCCCGGTCCCCCCAGACCAGTTCAGGGACGCAAGGCGCGTCCTGCCGCAGGCCAGCCGTGGCCACGGGGGTCCCAACAGGCCCGTTTTCGGACATCCACCACCGGCCTCGCTGGGAGCGCCGCCGTGTGGATGGAGCCTAGACGAGCGCTCCGGGAGGACAAATTGCGAATTGCGCTATCAGCTATGCCCCGCCGCACGCAGGGCGTTCATGCCCGATTCTGGGCGGCGGCGATGCGCCGTGGCGCTGCGGGGGTCACCGCAGGAAGGGGGCCGCGGTCGGCGCCCGGCCCCATCCAGCAGCTGTCGCGCATATGCGCCTCAAGCTCGCTGTTGAGCAGTTCAATGAGTTTCTTGGAGAGCAGCGAAACGCTCGCCTTGGGCGAGATGGCGATCACCACCGGCCGGCTGATGAAGGGCTGCACGATGCGGGCGGCGGCGAGCTCGCCGCGCTCGATCTCCTGGCTCACCGCGGTGAACGACATGATGGAATAACCGTGGCCGCAGCGCACAAGCTCCTTGATGGCGCCAATCGAATCCAGCTCCACGTCGACCGTGATGTTCATGTCCCGCTTCAGCGCCTCCGCCTCCACGCGGTCGCGCAGCCGGCTTGGCCGGTCGGGCATGATGAGCGGCAGGCCGGCAATATTGTCGAACGGACAATCCTTCTGCGATACCAGGGGATCACCTACGGCCCCGACCAGGTACAACTCCTCGAGAAAAACCTGCTGCGAACGTAACTCACCACGATCCTTGGGATCGCACACGATGCCAACATCGACACGACCAAATTCTAGCCATTCGCAGATCTGCGAGCTCCAGCCATCCACCACCTTGAGCTTGGCGCGCGAATACTGTGCCCTGAATTTGGTCACGACGTTCGCGATGAAGCGCGAGCCGAGCTGTTGCGGAACGGCCAGCGTGACCTCGCCAAGCGGCACCTTGCGGCTCGCCTGAACGTCCGCCTTCACCTGATGCAGGTCCTGCATCAGGGTGCTGATGCGGCTGTAGAACTCCTGGCCTGCAGGGTTCAGCGTCACGCCCCGGCCGTCGCGATCGAAGAGCGGCACGCCCAGCTCTTCCTCCAGCTTGCGGATCTGGCGGCTGAGCGCCGGCTGGGCGATGTGCGCCGTCGACGAGGCGCGGGAGAAGCTCTTTAGCTCGGCGACAGTCATGAAATAGCGCAACTGGCGAATTTCCATACGACTTCGTTCCTTCGCGTCGCTCACCCAACCATATTTCAAAGCAATTTGCGTGCCGTGCGTGACGATCGGCACTTTGCAAGGCAGCCGGTATAGCTGTTATCTCCAAACGGCAGTCAGGCGGCCGCAGGAAGGCGATTAGCTTTCGGCCCATGAGAAACGCATCGCTCAACGACCCGCGCCCCACGGCCGCCTCTGTCGCCGACCTTCCCGAATATCCCATGCTGATCGCCGGGAGCCGGCGGGCGGCGGCAAGCGGCGCCTGGTTCGACACGGAAAATCCCTTCACCGGGGCCGCGTGGGCCCGTGTCGCGCGCGGCACCGCCGAGGACGTGGATGCGGCGGTCGAGGCGGCGCACACTGCATTTCGCTGCGGAGCCTGGCCGGGCACGACCGCCGCCGATCGCGGCAACCTCCTGCTCAAGCTCGCCGATCTGGTAGATCGGGACGTGGAGCGCCTCGCCCGCGCGGAGATCCGCGACAACGGCAAGTCCATCGCCGAGGTGCGTGCGCAAGTGAAAGGCGTCGCGGCGGTCTATCGCTATTATGGCGGCCTCGCCGACAAGATCGAGGGCTCGGCCATCCCGGTGGATGACAACCAGTTCCTCGTCTACACGCGCCTGGAGCCCCTCGGCGTGATTGTTGCGATCACGCCGTGGAACTCGCCGCTGCGCCTGCTTTCGCTGAAGCTCGGCCCGGCGCTCGCCGCCGGCAATACGGTGGTGGTGAAGCCCTCCGAATTCACCTCCACCTCGACCCTGGAATTCATGGATCTGGTCGCCGGGGCGGGCTTCCCGGCGGGAGTGGTGAATGTCGTCACCGGCTTCGGCGCCGAAGTCGGGCCGGCGCTCTCGACCCATCCGAAGGTCGCCAAGGTCTCGCTCACGGGCGGCACGGACTCCGGCCGCAAGGCCTATCTTGCGGCCGCGGCGGACCTGAAGACGGTGACGCTGGAGCTGGGTGGCAAATCTCCCAACATCGTCTTCGCCGACGCCGATCTGGACCGGGCGGCGGAAGGCGCGGCGGCGGGCGTGTTCGGCTCCGCCGGCCAGACCTGCATCGCCGGCTCGCGGCTGCTCGCCCATAAGGATATCGCCGAAGCGCTCACCACGCGCATCGTCACCCTCGCCAAGGCCCGCCGCCTCGGCGATCCGAGCGAGGAGGCCACCGAGATCGGGCCGGTTGCGACGCGGCCCCAGTTCGAGAAGATCCTCGAATATATCGCCATCGCCAAGGGCGAAGGCGCCGAACTGGTCACGGGCGGCCGGCAGGCGCGGGGAGAGGGGCTGGGCGAAGGCCTGTTCATCGAGCCGACGGTGTTCGCGAACGTGGCCAACACCATGCGCATCGCCCAGGAGGAGGTGTTCGGGCCGGTGCTGTCCGTCATCCCGTTCGAGACCGAGGAGGAGGCGATCGCCATCGCCAACGACATCCCCTTCGGCCTCGCTGCGGCGCTCTGGACGCGCGATGTGGCCCGCGCCCATCGGGTGGCGGCGAAGCTGGAGGCGGGCACGGTGTGGATCAACACCTATCGCCGCAACGCGCCCCAGGTGCCGGTGGGCGGCTACAAGCAATCGGGCATCGGCCGCGAAAGCGGCGCGCTTGCCATCAAGGAATTCATGCAGTCGAAGTCGGTCTGGGTGTCGCTCGCATGAGGCCAGCCTGGCCTGCCGCACTCCTGCTTCGGGATCAGCGTTCATGATTACGATCGGCTTCGACATCGGCGGCACCTTCACCGACATCGTGGTGGAGGATGACGCCACGCGGAAGATGACCTTCCTGAAAGTGCCCACCAGCACGGGCCGCCCCGCCGAAGGGGTCGCCACGGGCCTGGACATGGTGCTGGAACGTCTCGGCCTCGGCGCCGGCGACGTGGCCGGCCTGCTGCACGCCACCACCATCGCCACCAACGCGATCCTGGAGCGCAAGGGCAGCCTCACCGGCCTCATCACCACCGAAGGCTTTAGGGACGTCCTGCTGATCGGCCGCCAGAAGCGCTACAACACCTACGACCTCTATCTGGACAAGCCGGAGCCGCTCACCCGCCGGCGCCATATCGCCGAGGTGTCCGAGCGCATCTCCTACGCGGGCGAGGTGCTCGCCCCCCTCGACCTCGCGACCGTCGATCGCTGCGTGGAGGGCTTCCTCGCTTCCGGCATCGAGACCGTGGCGGTGGCCTTGCTGCACGCTTATGCCAACCCCGCGCACGAGCGCGCGGTGCGCGCGCGCATCCAGGAGCTCGCGCCGCACCTGTCGGTGAGCCTGTCTTCCGACGTCTCGGCGAAGATCCGGGAATATGAGCGCACCAGCACCACTGTCGCCAATGCTTACGTGAAGCCCATCGTCGCCGATTATATCGGCGACCTGCGGACGGCGCTCTCCGCGCGGGGACTGCCCACCGACCTGCACATCATGCAGTCGAACGGCGGCCTGGTGACGCCGGAGCTCGCCTCCGAATTCCCGGTGCGCATCGTCGAATCCGGCCCCGCGGCCGGTGTCCTCATGGCGGCACGCGTCGGCCAGGACGAGGGTGTGCGGCAGGTGCTCACCTTCGACATGGGGGGCACCACGGCCAAGCTGGGCGCGGTTGATGACGGCGAGCCCGTCATTGCCCCCGGCTTCGAGGTGGACGCGCGGCATTTCCGCAAGTTCAGCGGCCTGCCACTCAACATCCAGGCCATCGAGCTCCTGGAGATCGGGGCGGGCGGGGGCAGCATCGCCTCCACCGAGGCGGGGCTCATCCGCGTGGGGCCGAAGAGCGCCGGGGCCTATCCGGGCCCCATCTGCTACATGCGTGGCGGCACGGCGCCGACCGTCACCGATGCGAACCTCGTGCTCGGCTATCTCGACGCCGCGCACTTCAATGCCGGTGCCATGACGCTGGATCTGCAGGGCGCACGCGCGGGTATTGCCCGCGAGATCGCCACGCCGCTCGGCCTCTCGGTGGAAGAGGCGGCCTGGGGCATCCACGCGGTGGCGAATTCCAACATGGAAACCGCCATGCGGGTCATCTCGGTCGAGCGTGGCCGGGATCCGCGGCTCCATGTGCTGGTGGCATTCGGCGGGGCGGGGCCGCTGCACGCTGCGCGGCTCGCGCGCTCCATGCGCATCCCCCGCGTCATCGTGCCCATCGGCGCCGGCGTCGGCTCGGCCATCGGCCTGATGAACGCCGACCACCGCGTGGACGCCTCGCTCACCCGCATCCTGCACCTCTCGCCCGCCACAGTGCCGCAGATCGGCGCCATCCTCGCCGATCTTGAACGCGATGCTCGCGCAGAGCTCGCCCGCCTCAGCGAGAAAGGCAATGTGCGCTGGTTGCGCCAAGCCTACATGCGCCATGTGGGCCAGGGCTTCGAGATCAAGGTGGACCTGCCGGAAACCGTCGCGGACCCCTCCGCCTACGTGACGGCGGCGCGCATGGCATTTCAGGAATCGTACCGGCAGATCTACGGCTACGTGGATGACGATGCGGAGATCGAGGGCGTCGACTGGCTTGTGACCGCCATCAGCCCGAGCCGGGCAGGTGAAGCGGCGCCCGCGAGCCACGCGCCCCCCGCGTCGGGGCTTGCGTTGAAGGGGGCCAGGCCGGTCTATTTTCCGGAGGCCGGCGGCTTCTTGGAGGCGCAGGTGATCGACCGCTACGCCATGGTCCCGGGCGAGGTCTTCGCCGGGCCCGCGGTGGTGGAGGAAGGAGAATCCACCACCATCGTGTTGCCGGGAGACACCGTCGCCCTCTCGCCCTCGGGCCACCTCGTCGTCACCATCGATCAGCGGAGCTGAACATGCACCAGACCGTGGATCGACCCGCTCCGGCGGCCAACGCGAAGAAGGTGGATGCCGTCACCCTCTCCGTCTTCTGGAACCGGCTTCTCGCCATCACCGAGGAGATGGGCTCGACCCTCCGCCGCACCGCCTTCTCGGACGCGGTGCGCGAGGGCGACGACTTCTCCACCGGGCTGTTCGACGCCAAGGCGCGCCTGATCGCCCAGGGCAATTTCACGCCCGGGCATACCGGTGCCATGCCCTCGGTGGTGAAGACCATGCTGAAGCTGTTCCCGCCCGAGACCCTGAAGCCCGGCGACGCCATGCTGTCCAATGACAGCTTCATCGGTTCGGGGCATTTCCCGGATATCTTCCTGGTCACGCCGATCTTCAGGGGCCAGGAGATCATCGGCTATTGCGTCGCCATCGCCCATCACGTGGATGTCGGCGGATACGCGCCGGGTTCGCAGGAGGTGGCGGGCGTCACCTCCGCCGTGCAGGAGGGGCTGCGCATCCTCCCCGTGAAGGTGATCCGCCAGGGCGAGTTCGACGCCGACATATTGCGCCTCATCTGCGGCAACGTGCGCGTGCCCGAAAAGCTCATGGGTGACCTCAAGGCCCAGCGCAACGCCAATTATGTGGGCGCCCAGCGCCTGCTGGAGGTCCACGAGGGCTACGGCACCGATGTGGTCGAGGCAGCGGTGGAGGAGATCCTCGCCAAGTCCGAGGCGCGCATGCGCGAGATCATCGGCGCCTTGCCGGACGGCACCTACGATTTCGAGGACTGGCTGGACGATTCCGGGCCCGGGTCGCCGCCCATCCGCGTGCATGTGGAAATCCGCATCAAGGGCGACGGCATGGAGATCGATTTCTCCGGCTCCGGCGACCAGGTGCAGGCGGGCATCAATTCCTACATCAACTACACCCGCGCCTACGCCACGTTTGCCGCCAAGGTGCTGATGGATGCGCTGCTGCCGCAGAACGATGGCGCCTCGCGGCCCATCACGGTGATGGCGCGGGAGGGCTCGTTCTTCAATCCCGTCTACCCGGCCCCGAGCGGCGGACGCGCGGCGGTGCAGATCCGCATCTTCGAGGCCACCAACGGGGCGCTCGCCAAGGTGCTGCCGCACAAGACCATGGGTGCCCATGCCCATTGGTCGAACCCGAACATCTCCGGCATCGACGACCGCACGGGCCGCCAGTTCCTCCAGTACGACCTCATCTTCGGCGGACTCGGCGCGCTGTCCTACAAGGACGGCTGCGAGGCCATGTCGCCGGTGATGAACTGCTCGAACATTCCGATCGAGATCCTGGAGGCGAACAGCCCGGTGTTGTTCCGCCATCTGGGCTTCATCGCGGACTCGCCCGGCCCCGGCACCTATCGTGGCGGCTGCGCCATGCGCAAGGACATCGAGATCGTCAATTCGCGCGCGCTCGTGACGCTGCTCGGTGACCGCCACGCGCGCGGGCCCTATGGCATCCACGGCGGCAAGTCCGGCGGCCTCGCCACCACCACCCTCATCCGCGACGGCGAGGAGATCCCGCTCCAGTCGAAGGAATCGCGCTGGCTGAAGAGGGGGGACGTGGTGAGCTTCCGCCTCTCCGGCGCCGGCGGCTACGGCGATCCGGCAGCGCGTGACCTTGAGAAGATCCGCGAGGATCTGAAGGACGGCTACATGACGCCTGCGGGCATCGAGCGGGACTATCCCGGCGTCGCGTTCGAGGCGGAAGAGGACTGAGCAGATCCGTTGTGAGCGCGCCCGATCCTTCCACCAAGGCCGCCGCCGATAGTGCGGCCAAGTCCGCGCCGCCCCGCCCGTCGGAGGCGCACATCCCGTCCTGTATCGTGACGCCTGCGGATCTGCGGGCCATCCTGCGGTCTGGCGCGGAGCTCGCGCTCATCGATGTGCGCGAGGAAGGCGCCTTTCTGGAGCGCCATCTGCTCCACGCCCGCAACATGCCGCTCGGCCGGCTCGCCGCCGAGATCGGCACCCTGGCACCGCGTCGGCGCGTGCTGGTGGTGACGATGGACAGTGGCACCGATGAACAGGGCGCCCCGGAGGCGCTGGAGGCGGCACGCCTGCTGACGCGGCTCGGCTACACCAATGTGCTGACGCTTGAAGGTGGCCTGGCAGGCTGGCGCGCGGCCGGTGGCGAGGCGTTCTCGGGTAGCCATGTGCCCAGCAAGGCCTTCGGCGAGTTCGTGGAACGCACCTACCGCACGCCCCACATCCTCGCCGAGGAGCTGGCCCGCCTCATCGAAGCGGGCGCCAACGTGACCGTGCTCGACGCCCGCACCTTCGACGAATATCACGACATGAGCATCCCCACCGCCGTGAACGTGCCGGGCGAGGATCTGGTCCGGCGCGTCCATGACCTTGCGCCCGCCCCCAATACCCTTGTGGTGGTGAACTGTGCCGGACGCACGCGCTCCATCATCGGCGCTCAGGCGCTCATCAATGCCGGCATTCCGAACCGCGTCGCGGCGCTGAAGGACGGCACGTCCGGCTGGCAGCTCGCCAGCCTCTCCCTTGCCCATGGCGCCCGGAATGGTCCGCCGGAGCTGGGCGCCAGGGCGCTCGATGCCGCGCGCAAGCGCGTTGCGGAGGTTGCCCGCCGCTTCGGCGTGCGCACCCTCTCCGCGCGCGATTTGCAGCGCTGGCGCGCCGAGACCGAGATCCGCACGCTCTACCTGATCGATGTGCGCTCTCCGGCCGAATACCGCGCTGGCCACCTGTCCGGCGTGCGCAATGTGCCGGGTGGCCAGCTGGTGCAGGCGACCGACCGCCATCTGGGAGTGATGGGCGCGCGGGTGGCCCTGATCGACGATGACGGGGTGCGCGCCACCATGAGCGCGTCCTGGCTTATCCAGATGGGCTGGGCGGACGTGGCGGTGGTGCAAGGCGGCCTCGAAGGGGCGATGGATGCATTGCCCGACAGTTCGTTGGTCAGCGCGACGCCGGGGACGGCCACGAGCGCCGAGATCGCCGCCCTCGCGCCGGCCTCCTTGGCGAGCCTGATGCGATCGAGCCTCGCCAGCGTGGTGCTCGACGTGTCCGATCCCGCTGCATTCGCGCGTGGGCACGTTCCGGGCGCCTACGGCGTCGGCGGCGCCCCGTCGCGGACGATCTGGCGCGCGGTGGCAAATATCGACGCGGTGGTCTTCACCGGCTCGTCCGAGGCCGAGGCCCGCGCCGCCGCCCAATCCCTCGCGGCGGTGTCTGCCACCGCACCGGTCAATGTGCTCGCGGGCGGCACGCCGGCCTGGATCGGCGCCGGCCTTCCGGTGGAAGCCGGCGCGGGCCGGACGCTTGCGCTTGGCGGCGCGGCGTCCCCGACGGACCCCGCAGCCCTGGAGCACCAGTTGCGAAAATACCTCGCCTGGGAGGTGGGGCTCATGGACCAGATCCGCCGCAGCGGCGAGGCGCCGTTCCGCTATTTCGCGCCATAGGGCGCCGCGATCCGCCGGCGGCGGTGATCGCTCCGTCAATTGAACAATCAGGTCCGCGGGCTCGCTGGCCGGCGGGGTGTCGCCCGCGCCACGTCCCATGCGCGCAGGCGGGGCGTCGGTCGGCACGCGCCACGCCCGCCGGGGAACCCTTGCGCCTCAAGCCATCGCCCTCGGCATCGCGCACGCCGCAGTGCATAACTGATAGCAAAATTCGGCAGCGTTCACATGCCGCGCCCTGAACTAGGCTCAACCCCAATAGCCGGCATGCGGGCTCATTCCGCGTTGATCGGCGAGCAAAAGAGCCAGAGGATCAGCCGATGACCGAAATCGACCGCAGAACCATTGGCATGCGCGCGCTCCTGTTCGCCGCCGCCCTCGCCGTGCCCGGAGCCGTCCTGCCCGGAGCAGCCCTCGCCCTTGAGCCGCGCCCCGCGCCGCTCAAGGAGCCGGCGACCATCACCGTCGCCTTCGGCAAGTTCTCCTTCGCCGCGCCGTTGCTGTACGTGCCGGAGATCCTGAAGGAGATGAACATCGAGATGAAGGGGGTGGAGTTCCAACGCTACGCGGATACCCGTACCGCCATCGCCACCAAGCAGGCCGACATCGGCATGACCGGCGGGACACTGCTGGTGCAGTCGCTCGCCGGCGGCAACACGGACCTCATCGCGCTCATGGGCGTCGCCGGCGAAAAGATCTATCCCGTCGTGCGCGAGGGCGTGAAGATCGACACCTGGGCCGACCTCAAGGGCAAGAAGATTGCCGCCGCGGTGGGCGGAAATGTCTGGACCCAGTGGGTGGCGAAGCTGGTCGAGGAGAAGATTGCCTACGGCGATCTCCAGGTCTCCGGCATCCAGGGCGGGGGACAGAACTTCAACATCGCGCTGAAGCGTGGCGATATCGATGTCGCCATCCTGTGGTCGCCCTTCAACGCCATGCCCATCGTCGAGGGCTACGCCTATTGGCCGAAGGCGCTGGAGTTCGGCATGTCGCAGCCGGTGGGTGGCGAGCAGGGCATCTGGACCACCCACAAGGACGTGCTGAAGGAGAAGCGGGACCTGATCGAGCGCTTCCTGTGGGCCTACAAGGCCGCTGAGGCGCGCATCGCCAAGAGCGAGGCGACCAAGGCGGATGCCATCGAGAAGTTCACGGGCGTGAAGCCCGAAGTGGCGAAAGCGGTCGCCGAGCTCACCGTCTATGGCGCGCAGGCGACGCCGGCGAGCCTGGAGGCGATGGCCAAGCTCATGGCGCAGCAGGGTATCGTCAACAAGGACGTGAGCGCGATGATCCCCGGCGCCTTCGACACCTCGCTCGCCAAGAAGGTGAGCGGCGACTGACCGGCGCGGGGCGGCCGGACCATCTGGCCGCCCCGCATGACGGCGGGGTCGGTGGCAAACAACGTCAGAGGCAGGCATGAGCAGTGCGGGATTGGAACGGATCATGGAGCCGGCGATTGTGAAAGCCGACCAGATGCCCGAAAGCACGCGCACGGATGCCGGGCACAGGAATTCCGGACGGTCGGACAAGCGACGCCGGGTGCGCCTTCAGCAATCGCTCCAGACTCTCGTGGTCCCGGCCGCCGTCGTCGGGGTCTGGCTGGTGCTCGGCGCCCTCGGCATGCTGCCGGGGGGCGTTGTCCCCAAGCTTCCGGCGGTCCTGGTGGACTGGTATTACTGGATCTTCGGCCGGCCCGGCGCCACCGCCTTCGATGCCTATAGCGGCACCTGGCTCAATGCCGTGCTCTATTCCGGCTGGCGTGTCGCGCGGGGGTTCGCACTGGGTGTGACGGCGGGTGTGGTGCTGGGCATCCTGATTGGCTGGAGCCAGTCCGTCTCGCGCCTCCTGGACCCCACCATCCAGCTGATCCGGCCCATTCCCATAACCGCTTGGATCCCGTTCGCCATCGCCTGGTTTGGCATCGGCGATGGAAACGCCATCTTCCTGATCGCGCTTGGCGCCTTCTTTCCCGTGGTGCTCAACACCATCCACGGCGCGCGCGACATCAACAAGAATCTGGTGCGGGCGGCCCGCATGATGGGGATCAGCGAGTGGCGCCTCCTCGTGAAGGTGATCCTTCCGAACGCGCTGCCCAACATCTTCACCGGCATGCGCCTCGCCATGGGCATTGCCTGGACCATCCTGATCGTCGCCGAGATGATCTCCATCCGCGGCGGCGTCGGCTACGTGCTGTGGGACGCCTATTACGTCTCGCGCATGGAGATCGTGGTGGCCGACATGATCACCGTGGGCCTGCTCGGGTTCCTCTCCGACCGCGTCATCGTCCTGATCGAACACCAGGTGCTGGCCTGGAAGCACACACACCAATCGTGAGGCCCGCCATGTCCGCTGCGATCGAACCCGGTATCGCCATTGAGGTCCGCAACGTGTGCAAGACGTTCGGCGGCGCGCGCGAGGTCGTGGCGCTCAGAGACGTCGATCTCACGCTCCGGCAGGGCGAATTCGCCGCCGTTCTGGGCGCCAGCGGTTGTGGCAAGTCCACCTTGCTCTCCATGCTCGCGGGCTTCGAGAAGGCCTCCAGCGGCACCATGAGCGCCTTCGGCCATTCCATCGAGAAGCCCGATCCCGAACGGGCCGTGGTGTTCCAGGAAGCGGCTCTCTTTCCCTGGCTCAGCGTGTGGGAGAACATGGTCTTCAGCCCGAAGAACCGTTCCATGCCCAAGGCGCGCTACGAGGACAAGGCGCGCCGGCTCCTCGATGCGGTGGGCCTTGGCGCGTTTCACCATCACCACCCCGAGCAGCTGTCCGGCGGCATGAAGCAGCGTGTCGGCATCGCCCGCGCGCTGTTGATGGAACCGAAGGTCCTGCTGATGGACGAGCCGTTCGGCGCGCTCGACGCCCAGACGCGGCTGGAGATGCAGGAATTGCTGCTCGACATATGGAGCCGCGACAAGCGCACGGTGATGTTCATCACCCACGATATCGAGGAGGCGATCTTCCTCTCCGACGTGGTCTATGTGATGACCGCCCGCCCCGGCACCATGAAGGCCCGCATCGAGATCCCGCTCGGCCGTCCGCGCCATGTGGACATGCTCACGACGCCGGAATTCTCCGAGCTGCGGCGCCAGGTCATGGGCCTCATCCGCGAGGAGGTCGCGCGTGCGCGGGCCGAGGCGTCGGCCGCGGCCTGAGGGCCGGGAGCGGGGCTCCGGCCTCAGCGGTCCGAGATCTTCTCGTAAAGTCTGTAGAGCGGCCCCGTCAGCAGCACCACGCTGAGGATGCGTACCAGTTGCCAGGCGGCGACGATGGGCGGGGCAAGGCCGAGTGCCTCGGCGGTGAGCGACATTTCGGCGATGCCGCCGGGCGCCATGGCGAGCACGCCGGTGGGAAACGCGACGAAGTGGAGCGTCAGCGCCGCGAACGCCATGTTCGCCGCCATGAGCGCCAGCGTCGTGGCCGCCGCCGCGGGCAGGAAGGGCGAGGTCAGCACGTGGCTGATCTGCTCGCGCTGGAACCGGCAGCCGAGCGCCGCGCCGATGGCGAGCTGGGCGGCGCTGGTGACGAGCACAGGGGCATGGGTGGCGCGGGCGATGACGAGCGCCATGCCCATGCCGATGGCAAGCCCGGCCAGCAGGAACGGATTGAAGATCTTCGCGCGCCGCAGCAACAGCGCCACCGGCACGCACAGCACGAGGCCGAGCACGAGCAGGTGCGATTCCAACTGCTGAACCTCGGCCACCTTGAGGCGCGTGCCGCCCATGACGAGCGCCACGGCGGGCGGGATGATGAGCACGATCAGCACCACCCGCAGGCTCTGCGCGAGGGAGACAAGCGTGGTGCTGGCGCCGAAGGTGTGCGCCAGCACCGCCATTTCGGCGAGCCCTCCGGGCATGGCGGCGAAGAAGGCGGTGCGCCGATCGCAGCGGCCGAACAGCGCCAGTGCCCGGGCGAGAAACAACGAGACGAGGATGGAGGCGAAGCCTGTCAGCGCCATCAACCATCCGAGCTCGACGAGACGCAATGCCACCGGCGGCGTGAAGAACAGGCCCACCGAGAAGCCGGCGGCGATCTGCCCGCCTTGGCGGAACTCGTCGGCGAGCTTCAGGGTGAATCCGGACAGGCCGCAGGTGGCGGAGACGAACAGCGCGCCGAGCAGGAACGGAAGCGGGACATGGAGCCAGGAAAAGACCAGGCCCCCGGCAAGGCAGGTGGCCAGGAGGAGCGTCGTTCGGATGAAAACGGAGGAGGCAATCAAGGGCATGGATGATCGGGGACCTTGGCCTTATCGGGCCCCCTGCATGGCGGGCGGCGAGGCGGATTGAAGTGCGATCAGCCTAAAGGCTGGGCGGCTCAGGCCGGCGAACCGATTGCGAATATCAGCTAGAGGCAGCCACCTGCGGCAGCATTTGGCCGCGCGCCGATTGGTTGCGCATCGATGGGCAAGTCCACTGGCGGCGCAGGTCGGGCCGGCCCCCTCCCCTTCTCCCAGGAAGGTGGCGCCGAGCGCCGCGTGCCATCCGCTTCCTGTGCGAGAAGGGCGCGGATCCTGTCGACGTCGGTGGCACGGCCGGCACTGGCGAACGGGCCGTGGTGCCGGCGGAAGCCGTCGGGCAGGACATGGATCCCCGCCAGTGCGAAACGAGACGGCGCGACCGCGTGGACGTTACCGATTTTGGTGATAGAAAGCCTCCGCGCAGCGAAGGCCCGAGCTTGCCAGTCGAGCCGCGTGACGGCAATCTCCGCTCCGCAAGACGTTCAGCGGGTGTCTGCCGGCGTGTTTTCTCGTCAGGCAATGGAATTGGGAAGCTGCCAAATCATGATCATGCACGGTGGGAAGGCCGCGGCTGGCGAATGTGACGAGGCGGCTTTGCCTGGGCTTCGGCCGGGGTCTCTCAACCGCCGGTCGTTTCTGGTCGGCTCCGCCATCGGTCTCGGCGGGCTGGGACTGGCCGGTTGTGCGTCATCCGATGGCATGAGCCTTGCCGAGGCGGCGAAGGTGTACGGGCCGGTGCCCGACGAGAAATTCGCGATCCCGGCGGTGGATGTCAGCAAGGTCAACCCGAAATATTTTCGCCGGACGGTTCGCTACGAGACCAGGGAAGCGCCGGGCACGATTATCGTCGATCCCGGCAATTACTACGTCTACCGTGTCGAGGATGACGGCTCCGCCACCCGCTATGGGGCCAATGTCGGCCGCGCCGGGTTCCTGTGGAGCGGTGACGCCTATGTCGGGCGCAAAAGCGAATGGGCGACCTGGACACCGCCCAAGGAGATGATCCAGCGCCAGCCCGAGGTAGCTAAATACGCCCGCGGCATGCCGGGCGGCCTCGACAATCCGCTCGGCGCCCGCACGCTTCATCTCTATCAGAACGGGGCGTACACGCTCTACACGATCTACGCCACCAGCGATCCCGAGTCGATCGGCTCCGGTGTCACAAGCGGCTGTGTCGGCCTCCTCAGCCAGGACATGATAGACCTGTACGCACGAACGCCGGTCAAAACCAAGGTGGTCGTCCTGCCGGCATAGCAACGGCCAGTTCCGGAGCTGTCGAAGTTGAAGGGCCAGGGTCCAATCCGCGCATCATCGAGTACCTTAAGGCGGTGGGCGTCGGCGATACAGTCCGTGACGACGTCGCTTGGGGGTGCGCCTTTATAGGGTGGGCCCTCACTGAATCTGGGATCAAGCCGCCAGCTGACGCGGCGCTGTGCGCCAGCTTTCTCAAATATGGCTCGAAGTTGGCGGGGCCAAAGGTGGGCGCGCTCGGCGTCGTTGGCAAGGAAGGGATACCCGAGGCAAACACAGGCCTCGTCGGCATTGTAGCGTCCGTTGAGCCCTCGGCGGTCACGATGATTGTGGGGAATGTCGACAACTCCGTTACCAGGGCAACCTGTCCGTTAGAGCGCCTCCAGGCCTTTATCTGGCCGCCGTAGGAGGCTCAGGAAGCGGAAATAGGGGCACCCCCTGCCCCGATCGGGGATATGGCCGTTTGGGTGGCGATCAGCCGAACGCCAACAGTCGATTTTGCTGTGCAGAGTTGTCCGCGGCTCAAGCCGCCTCCCACACCCGGTTGAGGATCTGGGAGCGCCGGCTGACCAATAAAGGCATCGACGACAGGCGTTTCGGCAGAGCGGTGCCGGCCGCGCGGTTGCGGGATCACGGCACCGTGGCCATGGTTCGCGGCCCCTGCCCGACGCGGATCCGGGCGCGCACTGCCAGCCCGTCGAGATCGATCACCGCCACCGCGTCGTCGAACCATTCGCTCACATAGGCCAGCTGTCCGTCGGAGCTGACGACGACGCTCTCGGGAGAGCCGCCGAGACGGACGGAGCCCGTCTCGCGGCGCGTCTTCGGGTCCAGCAGGCTCACGGTGCCAGATTGCTGGTTCGCCACCAGGATGTGCCCCGTCCCGGGCACCACGGCCAGGCCATAGGGCATCCGTCCCGCCGGCAGGCGCGAGACCGCGTGGTCCGCTTTGTCTATGAGGGCGATATCGCCGCTGCGCACGTTGGCGACAGCGAGGAAGCCCGGATCATTGCCCACGTCGAAGGCATAGGGCGCGCGGCCGACCGGCACCGAGGCGATGCGCGAGAAGCGTGCAATATCGATGACGCTGACGGCGTCGCTCTCCCGGTCCGCGCTGTACAGCCGGCGGCGGTGCGCATCGAGGGCGAGGCCGGCCGGCGCGCGGCCGACCCCGACCGTGCCGGTGCGTGCCAGCGTGCGCCCATCGAGCCGGTGGACCGCATCGCCCGCCCAGTCGCTCACATAGAGCGTGTCGCCATCGGGATCGGCCACCACCGCGAACGGCTGGCCGCCGATAAAGGTGGTGTCGACGACCTGCCGCGTCGTCGTGTCGATCCGGGTGAGGAGGCCGGCATCGGGATGGGTGACGTAGGCGGTCCCGCCGTCCGGCGACACGGCAATGCCCGCCGGCGCCTTCGGCACGGGGATGCGCTCCGCCGCTGCGCCGGCCGAAAGGTCGATGACGCTGATTTCCGCGCCGCTCTGGCAGACGACGAACAGGCTCTCGGCATGGAGCGGCGTCGCCGCCGGGCCGGCCAGCAGGAGCGCGGCCGACAGGAGCGGCGCCAGCAGGACCGCCAGCGGCTCATTCATTTGCCCTCCACTTTGGCCTTGAGGCCTTTGAGGCCGGTTTCGAAGAAGCCGGTCATGGCAGCGATGGCGGCTTCGTCGTTCAACTCGTCCGGGGGGAAGTTGCTGGTATCCCCACGATAGAAACGCGCGGTCCAGATCACCTCGCTGCGCCCGGCGCCGGCATCGCTCACGGTGAGGGTGGCGGTGTAGAAGCTCACCGGAAGGGCCTCCACGTTCTCCTTCGACAGGCGGTAGGACAGGCTGCGGCCGGCCGCGTCGTAGTCGTCGAGGCCGTCGGTGAGCTCGCCTTTCTCCAGCGTCAGCACGCGCTCGGCGCCCGCCGCGTCGCCGCCGGTGGCTACAACCGACTTCACCATGGGATGCCAGCTGCCGATGCCGCCGAAGGCGCCGACCACCTTCCACACCGCATCCGCCGGCGCCGCGATCTGGGTGCGCGCCTCGGCCTTCTGCGGCGTCGGCCCATGGGCCACGCCGGGCGTCGCAGCAAGAAGGCCGAACACAAGGCCGGCGAGAAGGGCGGCGGCGACGCGGCGGGTCGGCAGGTGCGAGGTCATCAAGGGGCTGTCCTCTTCTCGGTGGAACGAAAGCGGCGCGCCGCCAGCGCCTGCGACGTGAACAGGCCGCAGAGCACCAGCAAGGCCAGGCCTGCCGGCACGGGCGCGGTGTCCATCACTCCCGGCACGGGATGCGGCCGCGCTGCGGATTCGACGCCCGCCGCAAGCGCCGCCGCATCTGCGAGCGGGACGTAGGTGAGGCCGGTGGCGGCGGCGAGCGCCTCCAGGTGGCTCGTGCGCACGGCGCTGAGATGCTCTTCGCCGGAAGGCTCGTTCGCCCCCCAGGGGGCGTTGCGGGGATGCCAGCCCTCCCGCACCTCGGACCCTGCGGGCGGCAGGCCGTGGCGGTTCTCCTGCGGCACGTCGGTCATGGCGTAGAAGCCGGTCTCGCGGCCGTCGCGGTCGAATTTCGGGATCGGCGCCGGCGTCGTCCCGCCGACCCCGACGAGGAGCCCGCGCACGGCGCCGGCCTCGCCGTCGAAGCGCGGCGCCCCGGATGCGGGCAGAGGCGGCGCCTCCTGCCCGTCGGTGAAGAACAGGAGCTCCGCTCCGAGGGGCGCTGCGAGGGCGATGGCCGAGTAGAGGCCGGATGCCACGTAGCTGTCCCCCTCCCAGGCCATGCGCCAGTCGAGGGCGGCGATGGCGCCGTCGAGCGGCGCGAAATCGGCGCACACCTCCACCGGCTCGAACAGCAGGAAGCTGCGCCGCTCGGTGAAGATGCCGAGCCCCAGGCGTGAGCCGCAGGGCAGGCGCGAGGCCATGTCGCGCAACGTCCGCTTCACCGTGTCGAGGCGCGAGACGGGGCGGCCGTCGCGGCTGTAGTCGCGCACGTTCATGGACCCGGTGACGTCCACGATGGCGAGGAGATGCCAGGCGGTGCCGCGCGTGGGGAGGCGGGGCGCCAGGAGCGCCGCGACGGCGAGCACGAAGGCGGCGGCAAGGCCGAGCGTGCGCGGATCCGGAAGGCGGCGCCGGGGGACAGGCATCACGGCAGCCCCTTCGGCAGGCCAGGCAGGTCCGTCCACAGGCGCTTTGGGGTCTCCTGCGCATCGGCCTGCGGCTCCTGCTCGATCTGCGGAAAATCGCGCACCAGCCGCATGGCCACGTCGAGATTGTATTTGGCATCCCAGAGACCGGGCGCCCGCACGAGCGCTGCCCGGTACGCGGCCTTGGCGAGGCGGACCTGGGGAATGGCCGGATCGATCTCGGTGCGCTCCAGATGGGAGATGGCGAGCTGAAGGCGGGCATTCGCCATATCGTAGAGCGCGGCTACGGCCAGGGGTGCCTCGCCATCGCGCACGATGCGATCGACGAGTGGCTGCGCTTCATCCAGCCGGTCACGGATGATGAGGAAATGAGCGCGCGCCAGCAGGACCCGGGGGGACGCGCCCTCGGCCGCCGACAGGTCACGCCCGGCGGCGAGCGCGGCGATGGTGCGGTTCTCCATCAGGTGCAGGCCCGCGCGCGCGCCGAAGACCGCGAGGCTGCAAAGACCGATAAGCAGGGTGGCCGCCAGCAGGACGTTGGCGAGGCGCCGCCGGCTCCAGCCGGAGAAGGGCATCCTCATGCGGCCCTCCTGCTGCTGTCCGGAGCGCCGGCGTCCGCGCCGCCGGCTTGAGCGTCGCGGCCCTGCCTCGCCCCGATCCCGCGTTCAGCCAGTTTCGCCGCGAGCAGCAGCAGCGTGGCGAGAGCCGCCACGGCGAAGCAGAGCCGGCGGAGATCGCGGCGCGGGATGCGCTCCAGATAGGCGATGGGCGAGGCCTCCTGCCGGTCGATCTCGGCGATGGCGTCGGCGACCGCCTGGGGGCTGCCGGCCTCGAAGGCGCGATAGGAGACGCCGAGGCTGCCGAAGAAAAGATGCAGGTGGCGCTCTGGCATGGCCTGCGGGGTGTCCTCCCCCGGAGTGCGCGGCGCCTCGAAGATGCCGCGGGCGCCGGCGGTGCGCAGGAACAGCCAGTAGAGCCGCACCGGATTGCGCTTCACCCCGTCGCGCAGCGCCGCCTGCACCCGCGGATCGACAAGCGCGGCCCCGTCCGAAACCAGCAGCACCGCTCGCGCCGCGCCGTCGCCGTCTTCTCCGAACGACGACAGGGCGAGGGCGAGGCCTCGGCCCACGTCGGTGAGCGCGAGGCCCGGCCGGTCGATGGCCGCCACCGCCGCCGCCACCGCCGCGTGATGGTCGGTGAGCGGCAATACCGGCATGGGCGAGGTGGAGAAGGCGGCGACGCCGATGCGGTCGCGCGGGCGACGGGCGAGGAAGTCGGTCAGCAGCCGCTTCGCCGCGGCCGATTTCGATTCCTCGCCCTGTCCCGGCTGCCGGTCGGCGAAGGTGTTGTCCATGCTGGCGGAACGGTCGAGCAGCAGCATCAGGTGGGCGCCGTTGCCCTGGCGCGTCATCGTTTCCTCCCGCAGATGCAGGCCGCCGAGGCCGAGGACAAGGGCCGCGATGGCCACCGATCCGGCGGTGCGCAGCCCCACGGCCACGGCCGTCGAGACGCCGTCGCGCGGCACCGCTGTGATGGCGGGCAAGCGCTGTCCGCGAAAGGGGGTAGCGAACAGTGGCAGGAGGGCGAGCAGCAGAAGCCAAAGCAGCAGCGGATGATCGACGCCGGGGTTCATGACACGCCCTCCGGCGCAAAATCCGGCCCGGCGTGCGTGCGCCGTCCCCCGTCCCGTTCGGCCGCCGCGAGCCGGCGGGACAAGGCGAGCAGCGCATCCGCCGGCAGCACGGCCCGCGCCTGTTCGGGATCCATGCCGAAAAACACCATGCGCGAGGCGGCGAAGAAACGGACGATGGCGTCGGCTTCGGGCGCGAAGCGCGGCGCGCCGGCAAGAAAGGTGGTGACATCCTCCGCCAGCAGCCTTCGGCCCGCCGCGGCATCGAACGCCCGATGCAGCAGCACCAGTCCGGCCGCATAGGCCTCTGGGGTCGGCGCATCGGCGAGGCTCCCGCGCAGGCGCCGGGCGGCGTCGCAGAAGGGCATCCGGCGCGAGGCGAAGGGGCCCCAGCCCCGCAGCATGGCGAGTGCCAGCAGGCTGGCGACGGCGAGGCCCGCCGCGCCTCCCGCCGCGCGCAGATCGTCGCGCAACGGGTACGGCGCCGGGGCGATATCCGGTTGCAGCGCCATGGGATTGGCCGTCCGGCTGGAGACGATCTCGCGCAGGGGCGACGACACGAAGGTCCACGCCGGCACGCTCAGCGCCAGGCGCTTGTCGCGGTCCGCGGCGACCAGGAGGACGGCGGGGATCTCGAGCGCGCGGGGCTCGAGCGGCGCATAGAAGGTCTGGTAAGTGAGCGTGAGGCGATAGCGCCGCCCACCAGCCCGCTCCGGCAGCGCGGTGAGCCGGGCCGAGACGAGATCGAGCCAATAGGTCACCGGCCGCGGGCGGGGCAGCCCGCTTTCGGCCAGCTGGTAGCCGGGGTCGAGGGCGAGGACCGCTTCGTGAGTGATCACATCACCGATGAAATAACCGAAGGGCCGCGGGGCGAAGAGTTCCACCGTGGCCGCGCGCGCGGCCGCCCCTGGAAGGAGCAGGAGGAGAAGCGCGGCGCAGGCGCGTGCCGCCGCGCTAGCGGCGCGCCAGGAAATCATGCAGCGCATCGGGATCGAACCTGTCGACGAGGTGGAAGGCATGGCGCCCGCGGGCGGTGAACGCGGCGTCGAGGGCCTCCAGGCGGGCATGGGCCTGCGCCCGCCATCTGGCCCTGAGCGACGGCCGCATGACGACGAGGCGCCGCGCACCCGTCTCCGCATCCTGCGCCTCCATGAGCCCGTAGGCGGGCACATGGCCTTCGGTGCGGCTGTCGCGGACCACCACCGGCACCACGTCATGCCGCCACAGGGCGTCGAGCAGGTCGGCGAGGTCGGCGGCGGGGATCAGGAAATCCGAGACGAGGAAGACCAGGCACCGCCGCCGGGGCAGGTCCTCGGCCGCCGCCAGCAGGCCGCGGGCGCTCCGCCGCGAGGCCGGGGCGTGCGCGAGCCGGGAAAGCACCTCCTGCGCGATGCCGCGGCGATGGGTGGGCGCGATCCGGATGTCCTCCCGCGGCGCATCGTCCGCCGCCAGCAGGGTGAAGGCGTCACCGCCGGCCGCCGCCGAGGCGGCGAGCGTGGCGGCGAAGCGCGCCACCTCCGGCGGCCCATGGCCGGGCATCGCTTCATCGAAGCCCATGGAGCCGGACAGGTCCACCAGCGCGGCCACCGTGATCGCCCGCCGTGGCGCGAACGAACGGACATGGACGGCATCGAACGGGTCGCGCAGCGTGGCACGCAGGTCGATGCGGCGCGGGTCGGGGCGGGCCAGCAGCGGCAGGAGGCCGCGGAAGCTGCCCTCACCGCCCTCGGCGCGGGCAGGATGTGCGCCGGGCTTTTCGCCGCGCGGACGCCAGCGCAGCCTGTAAGGCAGGACGGCCGCGTCGGGCTCCGCATCGGACAATCCGCGACCGTCCTTGTTCTGTCCGGGGCCTTCATCCCCGATCATGGGGCCGGCACCGTCTCGAACGCCGCCCGGCACAGGGCGGCGGCGATCTCCTCGCGCCGCATCTCGTAGACGGGATCGAAGAAGATGCGGTGCGCCATCACTTCCGGGAAAACGGCGCGCAGGTCCTCCGGCACGATCATGGTGCGCCCCTCCAGCCAGGCCCGCACCCGTGCCGCACGCACCAGATAGGACATGCCGCGCGGGCTCGCGCCGCCCTGCACCAGCCGGTCCATCCGCACGCCGGAGAGGGCGATGCCGGCGGCATGCGGATTTCGCACCGCATCCCACAGGGCCACCGTGTAGGCGGCAATCGCGGGGCTGGCGTGGACGGCCTCCTGGATCGCGCCGGCCACGGCGCCGAGGCGGGTGTGGTCGAGCACGCCCTCGCGGACCTCGGACAGGAGACGGTCCATGTGGTGGAAGCGCGGATCGAAGATGAGAGCGGTCCGTGCCTGCATCCCCGTGGGCGCGGCCACCTGCACCTCCATGAAGAAGCGGTCGCGGGCGGCTGCCGGCAGCTCGAACGTCTCCTCGCGCTCGACCCGGTTGCGGTCGGCGAACACCTGGAGATACGGAAAGACATGGTCCTGGCCGAAGGCGCTGACGGTGCCCTCCGCCATCAGGCGCAGCAGCAGCGAATGCACCTGCGGGCGCGCCCGGTTGATCTCGTTGAAGAAGAAGATGGAAAGGTCGGTGCCGCGCCGCAGCAGCGGGCCGGGGTCCACCCGCGGGCGGCCGTCGTCGCCGATGCGGGCGTCGTAGACCAAGTCCGACGGCATCAGGTCGACCGTACCTTCCACCCGCTCATAGGCGCCGCCGATGGCGCGGGCCATGGCGCGCAGCAGCGTGGTCTTGCCCACGCCCACGTCGCCCTCCAGCAGCACGTGCCCGCGGGCGAACACCGCGATGGCGAGCATGCGGATGACGCGCTCCTGGCCGAGCACCACCGTCGCGACCTCCCGCTCGAAGGCTAGCGCGCGCGCGTGCCAGTCCGCGAGCCTTTCGTCCGATCCGGCGATGGCGTGCACGGGTTCTGCGACCATGAGATCTGCGACCTTCCTGCGCGCCGCGACGGCGAAGAAGGCGCAGCCGACCGGACGGAGGGGCGAACCCCGCCGCAATCCGGCAGGCCGCGCCAGTTGGCCCACCATCCATCGGAGGATTGCCGGCAGAGCGAAGTGGCTATGCCCAGCTGGTGGGATCGGGGGCGGCCCTCGTCAGTTCGACGGAATCTTGCTCACGTCGTAGACGAACTGGCCGGTCTTCTGGAAATAGTCGACGCGCTTCTTGTTCCGCGCCTCCATTTCGGTGATCGACGCCGACTGCTTGCCGAGCTCGGCGGGGTTGTGCTTCGGGTCGTACTTGGAACCCGCCACCTTGTCGGGATAGCCGGGCTTCGGCTCCCAGCAATTGCCCGGCGCCCGGCAATTGGTGCCGTCATAGGCGAGGGCGCCGGAGGCGGCGAGGAGGCCGGCGGAAAGGGCCGCGGCAGCGAACAGGGCTGTGCGGTGGCGGATACGTTCAAAGCGGACCATGTGGTTTCCTCCCGTTCTCATCTGAGGCCGGCCGCACTTGTGGCCGACACCTTGCACACCGGCGCCTGGTCGAGAGGCGGCGTGTGATCCTCTTTGTCGTCGAAGGGCTTGAAGGCGGCGCGCTGGGCTGGGCTGAGCCAGACGGCCTCGTTGGGGTCGTCCTTGTAGATGTGGCGCACCCAGGCCATCACTAGCAGCATCTCGTCGAGGTTCAGCGCGCCGTACATGGGCCCCATCTGCCCCTGCGCGCCGCCGAAGATGGTCTCGAACAGGCCTTGGTCGGTCATGTTCTTCGGGTAGGTCCAGTAGGCGTCGTTGAGGCCCGGCCCGATCTTGCCTTCGCCGTAATGGCCGTGGCAGCCGGAGCACATGGAGAGGAACAGATCCTTGGCCTTGGGCAGGCAGGTCTTGTTTTCCAAGTAGGGATTGACGCCGGCGGAGAGGAATTTCTTCACCGCCTCGGTGTCGCGGCCTTCCTCCATCGCCTCGGACAGATCGAGGGGCTGGCCGGTGATGGTGTTGGTGAAGGACAGCGTCGCATGCGCGGCCAGCGTGAAGGCGGAGACGAGCGCGATGGCAACAAGGCCCTTCATGGCACGCAAGTAGAAACACTTCTGCATTGGACCTACCGCAATGTTTGAAGAAAATCCGCGCGGCGCTGCCGCGGCTCAGGTGTTGGGCTTGAGGAGCGGGATGCCCTCCTGCGAAAGGATCTCCTCGATCTGCGGGCGTGCCCGCACCAGGGCCGTCTCGATCTCGCCCAGCAGCGCCTTGTCGTCGAGGCGCACCCCCACGGACTGGTCGTAGTGCAGCGGGATGTCGGTGCCGTCGAACTTGGTGATGGCGGTGCCGGCGAGACTCATGCGCAGAGGCACCTGCGAGGCCTTCACGTAGCGCGCGACTTCCGGGGCGAAGGCGAAGGCGATGTCGGCTTCCCCGCTCGTCACCTCGCTGACGATGCGCTCGCCGGGGATCTGCACATACTGGTTGCGCGGCGACCTGAAATTCACGAGGCCGTAGAGATAGGCCGCATTGTCCTCATACTTGCCGAGCCGCTTCAGCATGGTCTCGCCGGGCGAATAGAAGCGGATGGCGAAGCGGCCGAGGGCAGCGACCTGCGGGTCCTGCCAGTCGATGGCGGTGATGTTGCGGTCGGCCTTCGTCACCAGCACATAGGATGTGCGGTAATAGGGCCTGGAGGTGAGCATGCGGGCATCGCCGGTATCCACGCCCATCACCACGTCGCAGAGCTTCGCGTCGAGCTGGTCGCGGACCTGGTAGATGGCGGGCTTGCTGCTCCACACGAACACCGCCTTGCGGCCCATGGCCGCGGCCAGCGCCTCCGCGAGGCGGTTCTCGAACCCCTTGCCGTCCTTCTGCGAGAACGGTGCCTCCACCTCGGAGGCACATACGCGCAGGGTCGTGGGATCGCCCTGTGCCGCGGCGGTCGCCGGCTTCTGCGTCTGCGTCCAGGCGGGCGCGGCACCAACGGAGAGCAGCAATCCGGCGAGAAGCAGGCCGCGGGCGGAAAAGGCGAAAGAGCTCATGGTTTCGCTCCCGAAGGGGTGTTCCGGACAGAGGCGCCGGTCGATACGGTGAGATGCCGGCCGCCGCACAGCAGGAGCGGCGGCCGGCAAGGGGCGGCGGTCGGAGGTCCGCCGCCCGATGCGTGTGAAAGATCAGCCGCCCGAGCCGTATTCGCCCACGTTCGGATCGTCGTAGGGGCCCTTCCCGCCGAGGGAGAACACCATCACGCCGCCGCCCATCTGGGTGTAGTGCTGGAGCTGCTTGAACGCGCCCACGGAGCCGAGGCCGGCGGTGGGATCGTTGAGGTCAAACACCAGGCCCACGCCCGGCCAGCCGCCGACGCCGTAATAGATGGCGACGTACTGCACGCCCTTGTGCGTGTAGGTCATGGGATGGCCGATGACGCCGGAGGGCAGCTTGAACTTCCACAGCAGCTCCCCGGTGTCGCTGTCACGGGCCTTGATGAAGCCGTCCAGCGTTCCGTAGAACATCACGCCGCCGGCGGTGGCGAGGGTGCCGCCCCAGGCCGCGAAGCGCTCCATCACTTCCCACTTGTACTTGTGGTTGATGGCGTCATAGGCCTTCACCTGGCCGAGGCCCTCATACTTCTGGCGGTCGCCCTTGGGGCCGGGATACATCCACAGCGTGGCGCCGACGAAGAACTGCCCCGCCCGGTAGGGCAGCATGAAGGGCTCCCAATCCATGCAGATATGGTTGATGCCCATGAAGAAGGACTGCCGCTGGGGGTCGTAGCTGTCGTGCCCCTGATTGTGGTAGCCCATGGCCGAGGGGCAGATGTCGCGGCCCTTGTGGTCCATGCGGGTGGCGTATTCCGGATCCCGCTGCGGCAGGCCGGTCTTGATGTCCACCTGCTTCACCCAGTTGACCGTGTCGTCGATCTTGTCGGCGGAGACCAGGGTGCCGTCAGTGCGGTCCAGGGTGTAGACGATGCCGTTGCGGTCCGGATGGGTCAGGAGCTTGCGCATCTTGCCCGTCTGGTCCTTCTGCTCGGACAGCATCATCACGTTGACGCCGGCATAGTCCCATTCGTCGTGGGGGGTCTTCTGGTAGCCGAACTTGGCCTCGCCGGTGTCGATGTCCCGGCCCCAGATGGTCATGGTCCACTTGTTGTCGCCGGGACGCATGGTCTCGTTCCACGGCGCCGGGTTGCCGGAGCCGTAATAGACCATGTTGGTGGAGGGATCGAAGGCGTACCAACCCCAGTTGGTGCCGCCGCCGATCTTCCACGCGTCGCCTTCCCAGGTGCCGGTGCCGAGGCCCTTCTGGCCGTAATGCGGGTTGGCCTTGTTGAAGTCGTTGGCGAGCATCACCTGCTCGTCGGGACCGGTGGCGTAGGCGCGCCACTTCTGGGCGCCGGTGCGCACGTCATAGGCGGTGACGTAGCCGCGCACGCCGAGCTCCGCGCCGGAAGAGCCCACCAGCACCGTGTCCTTCACCACGTAGGGCGCGATGGTGAGGGTGGAGCCCACCTTGATGTCGGAATTCTCCAGCTTCCAGAATTCCTCGCCGCTGTCCGCCTTCAGCGCCACGATGTGGCCGTCGAGCTGGGTCTTGAGAATGAGCGGTGGTGTCTTGGCGTCGCCCGGCCAGTAGGCGAGGCCCCGGTTCACCACGTCGCAGCAGGCCACCGCGCGGGCCGTGGGGTTCTGCTTGGGCTTGTGCTGCCAGAGGATGTGACCCGGATCGTCGAGGCCGAGGGCGAAGGTGGTGTTGGGGAACGGCGCGTGCACGTACATCACGCCGTTGACCACCAGCGGCGTGCCTTCGTGGCCGCTGAGCACGCCCGTGGAAAAGGACCACGCGGGCCGCAGCTGCTTTACGTTCTGCTTGTCGATCTGCTTCTGCGGGCTGTAGTTGTTCGCGTCGTAGTTCTTGCCCGTCATCGGCCAGTTCTCGTCGTTCTTGGCGAGATCGACGAGCTTGTCGTTGGCGTGGGCGATGCTCGGGAGTGCGGCGGAGCCCGCCGCCAGGGCGAGCGTCACCGCACACAGGGACGCGGAAGAGAACAATCGTGTCATTTGGCGCTTCCTTGGGCTTTCCTCACTCGGGGTAGATCGGCGTCAGTCGGCTGCGTCCGCCGGGGCACGCTCATGCGCCCCGGCAGGCTTCCGCCGTGTTGTAAGATCCCGGTGCCAGCCGTACCGATCCGCGTCAGGCGGGTCGGCATGCGACCACTGCCGACGGGCGGAGGTCCAGGTCAGATGCGGTGCGCACCCGTCGAGGCCTTCCGCCGTTCGACATGTCGGCAACGGCTTGTCGTGAGCTTGGCTATGACGGTCGTCCTCCGATTGCGACCTGCGGTGTTTTTCTTATTGTTTTCTTAGTCTTCAGTTCTTTGTGTCATGAGTTGAGATCGCCGCGAGGTTTTTGTCTCGCGGTGATTGTGCAATTGAAGGCGGGAAGTTTTGGCAATCCGCACTGGAGTGACTTCCTAATTCACTGTTGTATAAGGCATTTTTCATGGAAGTTGGGACGCCCGCTGGTGGTCCGGGCTGGAACGGGCTTGATGCTGGCGCCACAGAAATCGTGACGTATATTTAGGAGTGTCCGGTGTAGATGGTGCTTATGCGGGAAATAATAAGGAAAACATCAGAGGCCGGCCGAAGGTGTCGGCAGGATGCGTGGGCGTCGCGTGCGCTGCGGCATTCATTTCGCAGCGTCGCCATGCATGCGGCGATGCTTGTCGGCTCGTCGCTGGTGCTGGCCGGCTGCGGCGAAAGCGAGGAGCCGGCCGGCCGGCCGGCCGCCGCCACCCATACCCCGCCGCCTGCGCTCGAAAGCGCCGCGCGCTCCGCGCCCCCGACGCCCCAGTCCCTCCCGCCAACCACCCGCGAATGGCTCGAGCTTGGGGATTCCACGCCGCCGCAGACGTGGCTGGCCGCCCGCGCCACCGGGCCGGACGGGCCAGATCGGCCCGCCGTGGAGGCGCGGTTGCAGCAACTGCTGAAGGAGGCGGACTCGGTTTTCCACGAGACGCCGCGCATGCTGGCGAATCGCACCGTGCAGCTACAGCGGATGCTGGCCGACATTTCCATCGTCGAGGCGCCGCAGGAGATCCTGCAGGGCTTCATCCCCCTCGGCCAGCGCGGCAGGCCGGCGGGATACGCGGACCTGTGCCAGCACTATTTCAATCTCCGGAACACCGGCTTCGACCGGGCCGCGGCGCTGCGCGCGCTCGCGTCGTCGAGCGGGCATGACGGCGGCGGCTTGCGGGGAACGCCATGAGCCTGCGCGATACGATCCTGCCGCGTCTGCGCGCCGCGACCCGACCCGCGCCGGACGGAAGGGCCGCCGGCCTCAGCGGCTGCATGTCGCTCCGCACCCAGGTGCTCGGCGCCGTGCTCGCCATCAATGCCGTGGCGGCCGTGGTCGCCGGCAGCGTCGTGGTGATCAACGCCCGGGAGGCGGCGGAGCGGGAGATGACCGCGTCGGTGGAGATGGCGGAGAAGATGGTCCGCGAAACCGCCGAGCGGATGGCGGACGGAGCCTCCCGGCTCACCATGGACCAGTGGCCGGTGCACCTGCGCCATCTGCGCCATGTGCGCATCCAGGTCGAGGATGCCGCGGGACACCCGCTCGCCCTGCCCGCCGATGGCGGCGCGCAAGGCGAGGGCGCGCCGGAATGGTTCGCCCGCCTCGTGGGTGTCGGCGAAGTCTCCCGGAAGATCGATGTGACGGCGAACGGCGCGGTCGTCGGCCGCGTGCGGGTGTCGGGGGTGCCCGACGACGAGGTCGCGGAGGTCTGGGAGGACGTCAGCGACTTCGCGGGCGTCGCCGTCGCGGTCAACGTGGCGATCCTGCTGGCGCTCTATCTCGCCCTCGGGCGGGTGCGCGCCGATCTCGGCCGCTTCCGCGCGGCGCTCGGCGAGCTGGAGCACAACCGCTTCGCCTGCCGGGTGCCCCCGCCGCGCAGCCGCGAGCTGGCGGAGGTGGCGGAGCGCTTCAATGCCCTCGCCGAAGCTTTGGATGCGGCGCGGGAGGACAATGCGCGCCTCAATGCCCGCCTGGTGAGCCTGCAGGAGGACGAGCGGCGACAGGTCGCCCGCGAGTTGCACGATGAACTCGGGCCGCTGATGTTCGGCCTGAAGGCGAGCGCCGATTCCCTGCAGAGGCTCGCCGCCGCTGCGCCTCAGGAGGTCGCCGGACGCATCGCGGCGCGCACCGCCGCCCTCGTCGGCATCGTGGAGCGGATGCAGCTCGCCAACCGGCGCCTGCTGCGCAAGATCCGTCCCGCTGCCCTCGATCACGTGGCGATGGCGGATGTCCTGTCCAACCTCCTCGTAGACTTCCGGCAGCATGACGGCGAGCGCCAGTTCGTGTTCGAACCCGGCGCGCTCGCCGACCATTACGGGCCGGCCCATGATGCCACGCTCTATCGCTGCGTCCAGGAGGCCGTCACCAATGCCCTCAGGCACGGCGACGCGCGCACGGTGCACGTGGCCCTGACGGAAGTGCAGGAGGCGCCGCCGCGCCTTCGCCTTGTGGTGACGGACGATGGCTCCGGCCCGCCGACGGACCTGGCCGAGGGGCTCGGCCTTACCGGCATGCGCGAGCGCGTTCGTGCCCTGGGCGGCAGCTGCAGGCTCACGGCATCGCCGGCGGGCGGGGCCTGCCTCGTGGTGGAGATCCCCATCACCGGGGACCGGCCGCCCCTCATCGTGGAGCATTCACGGCCATGACCCGAGTTCTGCTCATCGACGACCATCCCATCATCCTCCAGGGGTGCCGCTACCTGCTGGAAGATGCGGGGATCTGCGAGCTCCTGGAGGCGAGCAGCGCCCTGGCCGGCTACCGGCTGTTCCGGCGCCAGCGGCCAGACATCGTGATCGTGGACCTCGCTTTGAACGGCAGCGGCCTCGCCGGGCTCGCCCTGGTGCGGCGGCTGAGGGCGCAGGCCGCGCGGATGCCCATCCTGGTGTTCAGCATGCATGCCGATCCGGTGATCGCCAGCCGGGCGCTGGAGGCCGGGGCGACGGGCTACCTGCTGAAGGACACCTCCGCCGCCGACCTACTGGAGGCGTTCGACAAGGTCCGCCGCGGTCAGCCCTACATCAGCCACGACCTGGCGCTGGAAGTGGCGCTGCTCGCCACCCGCGGCCGGGCCGGATTCATGGCGAACCTCACCCCGCGGGAGTTGCAGGTCCTTGCCTTGCTGGCGGAAGGCAGGGCCTATGGGCAGATCGCCGATGACCTAGGGGTGAGCTACAAGACGGTGGCTAACACCTGCTCGCAGCTCAAGGGCAAGCTCGGGGCAACCAACCTCGCCGAACTGATCCACCGCGCGATCCAATATCTAGCCGGCTCTCCAGGCGGGCGGCAGAGCTGACGGAACCGGACGGCGGTGGCCGCATCCGGCCGGCGGCGACGCCTGTGCCGACTTCGTGATCTCCGATTGCGCGGCACGTTGAACGACTCCATCGGAGTTCTGCGGGCTCAAGCAGGCTGCCGGAGGCCCGAACGAGCCCCTTCCGCTGTTCTTGGGGGAGCCTCTCAGAGCTGCCGGTCTGGCTTCACCACCGTCCCCTCGCAGCGATCCTACGGTGTCACCCACGATCAAGCATCGGTGCCCTCCGACTCACACGTGATGCCGGTATCGTCCACTCGGCTTTCTCCAGATCTAACTCGTCCCGCTCCGCCATGTGCAGTTCGCCGGACCGGGGAAAGAGGATCGGCATCAGCTGGATCGCTGCGCGGGTGGTGGGCTGACCGTCGAACCCCTCAATCGCACGGAGGAGCGCGCCGAGCGCCTTCGGGTCGGTGATGGCGGCCCGGTGCTTCGCCGCTGTATTGGTGAGCGCTCCCTTCAAGGCGAAGGTCGGATCGTTTTCGGCGCGGGCGGTGGCGATGGCATAGCGGAAGACCGAGCCCACCGTGGATCGCAGCCGCCGGGCGCTCTCCCGTCTGCCGCGCTGCTCCACCTTTCGGAGTACGGCGAACACCTCGGCCGCGGCAATTTCCGAGATCGGGCGTTCGCCGAGATCGCCATAGGCGAAGGACAGCAGCCATTGGACCTTGGCCAGAGTGGCCGGCGCCCGGCCTTCGCGCCGCAGCTTGTCGAGATATTCCTCGGCGACAAGGCGGAAGGTGTTGCCGGAGGTGGCCACAGCCGCAATGCGCGATTCGCGCCGGGACTTGGCGGGATCGATGCCGTCCGCCAGTTGCGCCTTGGCTTCGTCCCGCTTCTCGCGCGCCTTGGCGAGCGTGACGATCGGGTAGGCGCCTAAGGCGAGGAGTTTCTCCTTGCCCTCATAACGGTACTTGAGCCGCCACAGGCGCGAGCCGTTCGGATTGACGAGAAGGTGCAGCCCACGGCTGTCCGACGCCTTGAACGGCTTCTCGCTGGGCTTGAGATTGCGAATGGCAAGGTCCGTGAGTGCCATCGGTGGGGGTATCGCCGCTGGGGGTATGGAGCCGATACCCCCAAAGCTACCCCCAGATTCGCCGGATGCAACCGCACCTCCCCGCACCAAGCCGGACGGGCAAGACGAGCTAAGTTATTGATTTTTCAGGATCAGAGGATCGCTTCGGACGCTATTGGAGCGTGAAATGGTGCCAGGGGCGGAATCGAATTGTCAGGCTATGTATATGAAATAGTTAATCAATTTAAGTGTGGAAAATTATTGCGCCTACAGAAGCGCCTACAAATCCCCGAGGTGAGGGGGTTCGATTCTCGTTTCGCAATAATATTGCGCCCGGTCGGCCTTGCACGCACGAGAGCGCAAGGGGCCTGAAGCCCCCTCCCTCTACCCCTTCTCAGCCCTCTCCGCAGCGTCCTTCTCAGCCTGCAGGCGCAGGATGACTTCCACCTGCATGACGGCGATCGCCAGCTCGTAGTCGCCCAGATTGTTCACGGCCGACACCATGCGGTCGATCAGCTTGGAGCGCTCCGTCGGCTCGGCCAGGTCCTCAGGCTCGCGCTTCACGCCCAGCAGCGCATCCGGCGTCGTGCCCAGCGCCTTCGATATCTTCACCAGCGTCGCCAAGTCCGGCTCCCTCGCCCCGCTCACATAATGAAAGTAGCGACGCTCGTTCAGGCCGGCCCGGCGGGCGGCTTCGGCGTTGGACAGATGGAGCGCCGCGGCACGGGCTCGAAGATTGGCTGCAAAGAGATCCATGAGAACAAAATGTTCATGACACCCCT
>Ga0255338_1001466_pt1 | contig 44434 bp, 39 predicted proteins | sample MeOH1_35cm_T4_19_FD_203715 | JGI IMG/M metagenome (GOLD analysis project Ga0255338, IMG submission 203715) | Sandy soil microbial communities from University of British Columbia, Vancouver, Canada - MeOH1_35cm_T4_195 | ecosystem: Engineered > Artificial ecosystem > Sand microcosm > Unclassified ... | reverse complement strand
CCAGCCTGACTCGGTGCAGGACGTACCTCGAGTGCTGCGAGAAATCCTGGAGAGCATTTGTGCGCACGTGTTGTCGGACTCTGCGGTGAGGATGTTCCGCTTACTGACTACTGAGTTTCCTGGAAAGGACACGCTACTCGCCCAATATCAACGCAATGGTGTCGAGCGCGGTCGGAGGATGCTCGCGGACTGGCTCGCAGTGCAGCACGAAAGGCGGCTAGTACATGTGCCCGACGCAGTCATGCTGGCAGAGCTACTACTTTCGATGGCGGTTGCGGAGCCGTTGCGTCAGATCGCGCTCGGCGTTCAACCGCCGCTGCCGCTTGGCAGCGTTAAGGCCCATCTCGACGGTTGCCTTTCCTTGATATTGCCGTTAATCCAACGGCAAAAGTGAGGGGGGCTTGGGGTCGGAAATTGTCCGCCGCCGGGGGGAAGGGGACATCAACCTGCGCGGTGACGCAATCTGCAGACATTGCTAATTCATGGCGGGGGCTCGCTACGCAAAGCCGAAGACCGATCCGCACAGACTCTGGCTACAACAGCCCATTGCGCGACGCTGGCACTCGTATCGGCTAACAAGAACGCGCGCATTCTCCGCATCCTGAAGCCTGCTCACGCGGGCGCGACGCCGTACCGGCAGGCAATGCGCAGGAGCAGCGCGTCCATCTCTTGCAGGATCGGCCGGTGGTCGTCCACACGCCGTACCAAGGCCGAGGGCATGGCTGGCAGGTCGATCTCGACAAAGGCCACCTGAGGGGTCGCGTAGTAGCTGGCGGCCCGTTTGGTCAGCATGAGCAGGCCCTGCTTTGTGCAAACCGCGGAGATGGCTTCGCGGATCGTGCGTATCACGGGACCTTCTCCGATCTGCTTGCCTTGCGGGGTGTGGCGCGGGAAATGATAGTCCTGCCATTCATGGTTGACCGATCCCGGCACCATGCGCACGAGCCGCTCCTGCGCCAGCAGTTCGGGATCCAGCAAGTCGGCGCCGGCAAACGGGTGATCCTGCGGCACGCACAGCATGCGCTGATCGCGCATGATGACCGGGCCGTGGCACAAGCCGTCTGCACCCAGCGGCAAGCGGCAAAAGGCCGCATCCACGGTGCCATCGCTGACTGCGGCAAAGTGCGTCACATAGGTCAGCTCGACGAATTCAAGCTCGATTTCGGGGTGCGCAGCCGTGAATTCCGTGACGAAGGGCTGGTGCAGTTCATAGAAGCCTCCGCCGAGAAATCCGATCTTCAACTGACGCGGCTTGCCTGCCGCCTGCCGCTTGCAGTCTGCGATCGACGTCTTGATCTGAATGATTGCCGGGGCTGCGCCGTGGCGCAGCGCTATTCCGAGCGGGGTCAATGCCACGCGACGGCTGGTGCGATCGAACAGTTGGCCGCCCAGCGAGCGCTCCAGCGTCTTGATGGCCTCGGAAACCGATGACTGGCTCATATATAGCGTCTCGGCTGCGCGGCCGAAGTGCAGTTCGCGTGCAACCGCGAGAAAACACTCGAGTTGTTTCAGATCCATCGCGAGCCTCGCTGGATTGGCCGACTATCGATCGGATTTAACGATTGGATCGCGAGATCATAGCACGGCCCCCAAGGAGAGAGGCGCAGTCAGGTGGCTTGGATTAAGGTGAATCGCCACATCGGATCACAGGAGGCGATTCAGCCTTAAATGTGAATATATCGGGATATTCGATTGAACTCATGCCAAGCGGCAGTATGCGCGTGAGAAAGTCCTCCCGCACTTGGCATCGTGGTGCCAGATGCTAGATGCCAGGTACCTGGTGCCATGCCAGGGCCCCGGTACGTGGCTCGCTCCCCGGACCAGAAATCAGGCGTGGATGATTCCCCCATCGATCACGACCGTATGGCCGGTGACGAAAGACGACATCGGGCTGACCAGGTAGAGCACTCCCATGGCGATTTCCTCGGGCGTGCCCAGGCGGCGCAGCGGTGTCTTTGCCAGATACTCGGACTTGAGCGCGGGATCTTCATGCATCCATCCGCTCATGGGCGTGTCGATATAGCCCGGAGCGATGCAGTTGACGCGAATGCCGAGCGCGCCGAACTCCAGGGCAAGGCATTTCGTTGCATGATCGACCCCGGCCTTCGCGACAGCGTAGTCGATGCAGTTCGGACGGGCTTTCAGGCCCGCATAACTGGAAAGGTTGACGATCGCTCCGCCGCCGTGCTTCTCCATTTCAATGGCCGCGGCCTGGCATGCGAAGACGGTGGAGCGAAGGTTAACGTCGATCGAGCGCGCCCAGGTTGCCTCGGTGATCTCGCGGGCCTCTACGCGATGCAGCATGCCCGCGTTGTTCACCCAGATATGCAGGCCGCCGTAGGTGCTGGAAATCTCTGCCGCGGCGGCCTTGATCGCCTCGGTGTTCGAAACGTCCAGTATGCGGAAGTCGGGGTCTTGATCGGCGCAGGGGCGGATGTCCGTGCCGATCACCGTGGCGCCGTGCCGGCGCAGCGTCGAGACGATGGCTTTCCCGATGCCACCGGCGGCTCCGGTGACGACGGCAACCTTCCCGTTCAGATCAATTGGATTAGTCATGTTGGACATAGTTGTAGGTTTCCTGTATGGAAGATTGTGTTGCGTGGCCCGAACCCGGCGCCTGAATATCCGCGAGATCCATGCCGGCGGTTTCCCGGATGGCCAAGCCTGCAACGACGGCGACGAGCCCGAGGAACATCACGTACGCGGTGTAAAGATGCTCGTAGCCGCTACCTGACAGATAGGTGTTCAGGTATGGCGCGGTCCCGCCAAAGAGCGCGACCGAAAGCGACGAGACCAATCCCACGCCTTGAGCACGCGCCTGCGTCGGTACCTGTTCGGAGAGAATGGCCGGGAAGATCGAGGCAAGCAGTGCCCATGCGCCGAGGCCCAGGCCTTGCGCCAGGAACAACGTCAGCGGCTCTGTCGTGACGATGATTGAAATCGGGTAAGTCATGGCGATTACCCCGATGCCCCATGCCACGACCATCGGCTTGCGGCCGAACTTGTCGGAGAGCCAGCCGCAGACTGGCAGCCAGAGAACGCAGAGCAATTGTGCCAGAAGGCTGGCCTTGTAGGCGCCGGAGGGGTCCATGCCGCGGGCAATCGCCGTGGCCGGTGCGAAGGTCACCCAACTGTAGTAGGCGACGTTCGATGCGGCCGCGATCATCACGATGTTCAGACCGATGCGGAACATCTGATAGCCGGAAAGCGGCTTCGCGGGCTTCGCTTCGGACCGGGTGTTCTCGAAGACCTCGGTTTCCTCCGCGCTCCGGCGAAGGAGCAGCGCATAGAGCCCGAGCAGGCCGCCCACACCGAAGCCAAGACGCCAGCCATAGGCATGCATCGCATCCGGCCCGAGGAGCGATGTCAGCGCGGCGGCGAGCGCAGTCGCACCCATCACGCCGATGGTGACGCTCACGAAGACCGAACTGGACCACAGGCCACGGCGCTCCTTCGGTGCGATTTCCGCGACATAGGTGTAGGAGACGCCGGACTCGCCGCCATGCGCCAGACCCTGCAGAAGGCGCAGGCACAGCAGCAGTGCCGAAGCCGCGACGCCGATCTGGTCGTACGACGGAATCAAGGCGATGCCCACGCTGCTTGCGGCCAGCATGAGCATGGTGATGACGAGGGTCGTCTTGCGCCCCAGGCGGTCCCCAAGCTTGCCGAAGATCCAGCCGCCCAGGGGGCGCGCCACGAAGCCGCCGGCGAATACGGCAAGCGTGGACAGGATCGCCGACTTGGGATCGGTGGTTTCGAAGAGGTTCCTCGCCAGGTAGATGGAGAAGGTCCCGTAAAGGGTCCAGTCGAACCATTCGAGGGCATTCCCGGCGGCTGCGGCCCTCAGTGATCTGAGGCGCCCTTCACGTGTCATGGGTGCGGAGTGCATTGCGTTGTCTCTTCCAGTTTTTTCAATTGATGGTGTTATGCGAGGTGCTTCCTGAACCAGTCAGCGGCCGCGGTGCTGGTCGTCTCGAAGTGCTCCGTGTAGACGCTGTAGTGCCCGCCTGGCAACAGCATCAGCTGTTTTGGCTCGTGCGCCTGGCGGAAGGCGTCCTGCTGCAGGTCGGCCGGCGTCAGGCCATCTCCGGTTGCGACGATCATCAGCAGCGGCGTCGGCGCAATGCGCTGGATATACGCGCCAGGCATGTAAGCGCGGGCAAGTTCGAGCGAGTGCAACGTCACCTCGTTGACCCAGCTCGGGCAACGCAGGGCTTGCGTGCCCATGTAGTCATAAGAGTCGCGCCCGGGGTAGGCGACCGAGGCTTCCGGGTCGGCATCGATCATGCGCAGCGTTACCGGAGGCTGGCCTGCAAAGCGCGCTTCACGGTCGCGCTCGAACGCTGCCTGAAGCGCTTGTGCTTTGTCATAGCGCATGCGCCGCTGTCCCGCGGCGTAGCCGTCGATCGTCGGCACCTGGCTGACGACGCATTTCACGCGCTTGTCGATGGCGGCGACAACCAAGGCATGACCGCCGCTGTAGCTCGACCCCCAGATGCCGATGCGTTCCCGGTCGACCTCCGGCCGGCTGCGTACGTAGGAGATCGCCGCGCGGAAGTCCTCGATCTGCCAGGCTGGATCGATTTCCTGCCGCGGTTGCCCATCGCTACGGCCCAGACGGCGGAAGTCGAAGGTGAGCGCCGCCATACCGGCACCCACGACTGTGGCGGCATAGTCCTCCAGGTCGCCACCCGCCACCATCGACCAGCCATGCGCCAGCACGACGGCAGGTATCGGTCCGGAAGTGCCGGCCGGCAGGTAGAAGGTGCCGCGGATACGATCACCTTCCAGTGCGAATTCAATCGGCTCTGCCGATCCACTGATCGGCACCTCGGGGCGCCGGTAGTCGCTGCACTGCGCCGTCATTTCCTTGTTCATGCTTGCACCTTTCCGTTGAATGGAGCGGCGATTCTGTGCTACCGAAAATGGAGGAACAAGGGCGAATATCGCTTCGATCGATCGGGAATTACGATTGATTGCGGCATCCCCCGGAAGGCGGTGCGGCAAGGGCTGCAGCTTTCATCTGCAAAGGTCGAAAGGCATCGATGCCGTCGGCAAGATCCGTCCTGGCGGTAACCCGCGCAAGGACTTCGATCCTGCCGAAAATTGACTGATTCCGTCCTTGAGATTGGCGTCATCCAGCCGATTCTGATCCGCTGCCTGGACGGTGACGGGTTCGAGCTGGTCGCTGGCGAGCGCCGGTACCGGGCAGCGCAAGCTGCTCACGGTGACGACTATCCCAGGCCTGTGGCTATCAAGGCGTTGACCGACGACGAGGTTGGTCGTCTGGCGCGCATTGAGAACGTCCAGCGCGCAGACATGGCGCCCTCGGAAGAGGCTGCGGCAGCTGCGAAGATCGTTGGACAGATCAAGGGTGATCGTGACGAGGCCGCACGTGTATTGGGCTGGTCGCGTGCGACGCTCGACGTGCGCCTGGCGCTGATGAACTGCAGTCAGTCCGTGCGGACTCAAAGTTTGGAAAGCCGTCTGAGCGAAACAGCGCGCTCGTTGGCGGCGAATAGCCGTCGCTGGTGGCACAACAGCGCAGAAGCGCTGCACCGCGTCCTGACCATTGCCTGCTTCGATCAGTTGGGGATACCCCGTCTCACCTGAACCTCAACCACTCGAACCGCCCGGCGCGAACCCGCATGCAGGGTGGTGTGGCAGGGGTACGGCCTGCTGGCCGTACCCTATGCCGCTTGTCGGCGGCCAACGTTCGGGATGGGTGGATTCAAGCTATCAAGCCTGGTTTCGTCCGATGGCCGAGTTCGCCCCTTGGCTGCCCATCGATCGCTACGCCAGCAGACGTTCCAGGGAAGGCCTGCGTGCACCTGCAATGACCCCATCAATCACAGTTGCTTGCAGTAAAAGGTCGTTCCGCAGAACTCGCCGTTGGGCAGCAGAGCGTACTTCGGGACCACGCCAACGCGCTGCCAACCGGCACGCTCATATAGTCGTTCGGCGTCGCCGCCTGTCACCGTATCAAGCACGAGCACATTCTTTCCTTCGACTCGCGCCGCTTGCTCGACAGCGGCCATAAGGCGTTGCGCAATTCCGCGGCGACGGGCCTTACGGTGTACCAACATCTTCGCGATATCTGCGCGATGTGGCTGGTTTTCAGGCTGCGCCGTGATGAGCTGTACAGTGCCGACAATCTGTCCGGCGCCATCCTCGGCGATGAGAAGCACGCGCTCGCCGCGGGCCACTCCATCTGCGACGTTGTGCCAGAACGCTACGGCTTTCTCACGCGATATCGGCAGCATGAAGCTAACCGAGGCTCCGCCTTCGACACAATCGATAAGAACGTCGGCCAATGCATCGACATGGGCAGCAGCTTCATTGGCGCCTACGCGGCGCACGCTCACGTGGGTAATCATCCGTGTCTCCTACGGTCAGTGATAGCAACAGTTGTCAGAGCAACGAGGTAACGCGCTGGCTTCCGCGTGGTATTGAAGTACGAGATTGGACTGTCCAGCCGCATCGCGAGGCAGTCGCCGGTTTCGAGCTGCCGAGTCTTTTCCCCAACAGTCATCTGCATCGCGCCTTCGATCACCCATACCTGCTGATGAATCTCGGTGCCGCGCATACCCGTGTCGTGGGTGACTCGCTGGCCTGCAGGGAAATTGACCTCGGCCAATTGAATTGGCGAGGGAGCAACAGGAGACGGGTTGCGGCGGACATAACCGGGCGCAGGATCTGTCCTTATCGATTGCGCCGCGGCACGCGACAAGGGTGACGCCTCTACGAGCGGAGCCATTGATTGTTCGAACAGCGATGCGAGCGTGACATTGAGCGCAGTAGCGAGCTTATCGAGAACCACGGCCGCGGGGCTGCTTTGTCCCCGCTCGATGAGCGATATGTTGGCGTGACTCACCTTGCTGCGCTCAGCCAAAGCGTCAAGAGACCATCCCTGCGAGTCCCGGGGTTCTCGCACACGGCGAGCAATGATCGTGTTGATGTCCATCCAATCCAGTATTGTGGAATAGTATCCAGTGTACTAGACATCAAGAATAGCGCTTGCCACGGGGAAAAACGCGCCCTACGTCCGTTTTTACGTGCGTGCACCAGCGGCATGGCCGCAAGCGACGTCGGAAACGGCGGGGTGGCTGGCCGTAGCCGACCCATCTCTGCCGTTTGGCAGGACGGCGGCGAACGACCGTTACGCACCGATGAACTGCCGTTCGCACTCGTAAGAGGCAACGGCTGCTATGAACTCCTGATCGGACGCCCACCAACCGGAGGCGAACGCCCATGCATAAGCCGCTCCGATCTATCGCATCTGGCGTAGGTAGGGCTGCTCCCTTATGCTCCCACTGTCAAGCAGTTGCGGGTTGGCTCTCAGGGTATTGAGTCGCCAACCTACTCGCACACCAGAGGGCTAGGTCAGCCGCCGTCAGCGCGCCTGACCTAGCGAACTCCCGATAGGTTCCTCCTTGCCGTCAGTTCGACGCGGTGGCCGACCTAGACAGAGCAAATGACGTGAACCAGGCAAGGCTTGATGGATTTGCCATAGTGTCCGGCTTGGCTACCTTGTCCAGCGGCTGACCCAAAAGAAGCTTCTTGACTGGTAGTTCCATTTTCTTCCCCGACAGGGTGCGCGGGATCGAGGGCACTTGAATGACTTCGTTTGGAACGTGACGAGCCGACAATGCAACCTTGATGCGCTCTCGAATCACGGCCGTGAGTTCCGGTGTTAGCCCAGTGCCCGGGCGCAACACCACGAACAATGGCATATATGACTCGCGCCCCATGTATTCGAGATCTACGACCATGCTGTCCAGGACTTCGGGCAGATCCTCGACGGCGCGATACAACTCGCTGGTGCCCATGCGGATGCCGTGCCGGTTGATGGTGGCGTCAGAGCGGCCATAGATAATCGCCCCGCCACGTCGGGTGATGCGCACCCAGTCGCCATGGCGCCAAATGCCTGGATAAGTGTCGAAATAGCTCTCGCGATAGCGTTGATTGTCCTTGTCGTTCCAGAAATATAGGGGCATCGAAGGCATTGGGGCCGTACATACGAGTTCACCAACCTCGTCAATCAATGACTTGCCGGCTTCGTCGAGCGCCTCTACGCGGGCACCTAAACAGCGGCGCTGCATTTCGCCGAGGTAGACCGGAAGCGTTGGAACCCCCGCTAGGAAACAGCCAGCAAAATCAGTACCACCGGCCAACGCATTGATCCACACGTAGCCAACGTGCTCAAGTATCCAGCGATAACCCTCTTGCGATAGCGGGGAACCTGTCGAACCGACTGCGCGCAACTTCGAGAGGTCTGCCACCTGGCGCGGTTCCACGCCGGCCTTGAGGCAGGATTGGAAGTACGCGGCACCAGCGCCGAAGAAACTGACCTTCGTATCTCCGACAAAGTGCCATAGCGCGCTCATGTTCGGATAGCCAGGATTGCCGTCGAACAGGCACAGAGTGGCGCCAGCGAGCAGACCGGAAACCTGCGTATTCCACATGATCCAACCGCTGCTGGAGTACCAATGGAAGCGATCGCCAGGATGCAGGTCAAGATGTAGTGTCGAAACTTTGACATGTTCAACTACGATGCCCCCTTGCGAATGAACGATAGGCTTCGGCAGACCAGTGGTGCCCGACGAATACACAACCCACAATGGATGGTCAAAAGGCACGTGCTCCACTCTGAGTGGGACATTTCCGGAGATGACTTCAGCCCACGTAAGGCCATGCTGGAAATCGTCGGTGCTGGCGTGCACGTTGAGATTCGGCACGAGCACAACGTGTTGTATGCTCGGCAACTCACGCTCCAGTTCCTGAACAAGTGCCCGGCGGTCATGCGCCTTTCCACCATAGCGATATCCGTCGACGGCAAACATCACCTTGGGCTCAATCTGGCGAAAGCGGTCCAAGATGGCAAGGTTCCCCATGTCAGGTGCACATACCGACCAGATCGCGCCAAGGCTAGCTACGGCGAGGAATGCCACAATGGTTTGTGGCGTGTTGGGCATGACCGCAACAACACGATCGCCACGACCAACCCCCATGTCACGCAAAGACTTGGCCAGCGCTGCGACCTGCTGCTCCAGTTCTGCCCAGCTCAACTCGCCTTGATCGCCCGCCTCGTTCCGAAATACGATGGCGGGCCGGGTTGGCGTAGCATGACGAAACACCTGTTCGGCATAGTTCAATTGCACGCCGGGGAACCACGTCGCACCGGGCATGGTCGCGTCGACCAATGCTTGACCGCGTGGTTTGGTTGAACGGATCTCGGCCCAATCCCAAATGGCGCACCAGAAGTCATTGACGTGATCGACGGACCATTGCCACAGAGCATCATAGTCACTAAACGAAAGAGTGCGCTCGCGTGCGAGCCACTGCGTGAATTCAGTGATTCGGGCCGATTCGATGAAGTCGGCCGAAGGGAGCCAAGCGGGCTCAGCTTCGAAAACGGGAGCGGGAGATATAGTTTCTGGATTGCAGGCGTTCGATGTGTTCATTGGTCTTGCAGGATTTCGGGAGGCTGAGTTGCGCGAAGCAACAAAACACAGAGAGTCAACACTCGCGGCATTGCTACCTCCAGAGGTTGGGACGAGGCGGCAATCGCAGTCGGCAGAAGCAGCGGGCGACTCGGTGTCATTCGGGATAGCCAGCCACGATGTTCTCACTGACGGATCACATACGACTAGGTTCGGCGGCGATAACGCTAAGGCAGAACTCATGGACAGCAGTAACCATTTGGCTCAACCCAGGCTGCTCCAACGGATAGTGTCCGGCGTTTTCCAGCATCACAATTTTCACTGGAATATGTTGGATGCGATTCAGGAACAATTCGCTCAGGTGCAACGGTGTCCAGCGATCCTGCGCTGGCTGCGTTAAGAGGATGGGGCAAACATCGAAAACCTCTGGCTCGACCTCCGGCACGTAGTTCATGTAGCTGGCTAGAAATCTCATCGTTACCCATTTTCCGGCTGAGGTCTTGTCCGCCATACAGGCCTTTAAGGCGGCCTTGTCGTTGACCAGTGCATGCATCTTGCTCGCTGCCGCCATTGGCATGCGGAATCCAGCGAGCGGTGTCCGAGCAGTCAGGGCTGCAAGAGGCACTCCCACGCGACTCATGAACCGGTTGAGAGCTGTCTCGTCGCGAACCTGTGGAATACGCTGGTCGAGAAAGGTCATGCCGACAATGCCCTTCACCTTCTTATTCTTCGAGGCGACGTGGTATGTCTCCATTCCACCGGCGCTCAGGCCATAGAGCACAATGGGGCGATCGTCCTTCGCCAGCTCCATGTCGATCAAGTCGCTACCAGCTTGAACCCAATCGTCGTACCTGACTGGCTTGCAGGGAGCGACCTGCGTCAGGCCGTACTCGGGCATGTCGATGGCAATCGTTTCCAGGCCAAGATGCGCAAGAGGAGCTCCCAGGATGGTCGACATCTGCCGCCCATTCGTACCGACACCATGGAAAAGAATCACTTTGAGCGGCGCCGCGGGATTCCGATAGCAATCCAGGTGGATGTGATGCTTTCTCCAGGTCCACCATTCCTCTTGTGGCTCCTTTCCCGGCTGCAATTGGAACTGGGTGGGAAGGAAGCCTTGAATTTCACGCCAACTAGATTGCTGTGCATAGGTCGTCATCTGTGCTCCTTTGTCGGTGGCAAGGACCGACCGTGCGCGATTGTTATAAAATCTAACTTATGTCTGATTACAAATCTAACTTATGTCGGATTCGAAAGCAAGGGCTGCTGGCTCAAGGGATGTGCGCCGGCCGGTGCAAGAGCGTTCTACAGTCCGGGTGCTTAAGGTCCTAGAGGCCGCCGAGCGTATGCTTGCAGAGGTTGGGCCCGAGAAAACGTCGATACCCGCCTTGGCCGAAGCGACTGGGGTGCCCAGGGCCGCGATCTATCCTTTTTTTCCGGACAAGTACGCATTGTTTTCGCACTTGGCACGGAAGCACATGGACGGCCTGATGCAGGCCATTGAATTGTCGAAGGCGGGGCGTGCGCGTAGCTGGCAAGCATGGGTGGAAACAACGATCAAGGTAGCCGCTGACTATTACAATGCTCATCCGGCCGCGAGCATCCTGCTACTGAAGGGGTCCTTTGCCGAAAGCGACCAGGCAGCCCATGAGCTCAAAAATCAGACGATCGGGGGGTTATTCCGTGCTAAAGCAGCGAGCCTGAAGGCGCTTGAGGCGCTGCCGTCCGTGCCCGACGTGGCCACCATTGCTGTCGAGATTGCTTTTGCCTGTATGGAGCACGGTTACGCTCAGGAGGGCACGATATCGCCGATCATTTGCCAAGAGGCAGTGCGGGCGGTGGTGGCATATCTCTCGTCTTGGGGACATACAAATCAGAGCTGACCGGCAAGGCCTCCTCGGTATTTGCCACGACGGTATGTCATGAGCCTGTGACGAGGCACGAGGGTCCCCCGTCCGCAGGCAGGTCTCGAACGACCGGAATGGACACAAAGCGGTAACACAGATAGATATCGGTGTGGGGCCGCTACTCGGCCGACTCAGTCCTCCAACGCAGCACCGGCGGGCGACTCAAACTGGCCAGGAAGGCGCCTCGGCCCGCCGCGAGCGCGTCGGTTCTTGCCGACCCCTCGCAGTCATTCGCACATCACTCAACGAACGACTGAAGGTCGGCCGTTTTGGCCATTCGAGTGAGCCAGGCGCAGAACAGTTGCGAGGCCAATCGGTTGCTGGCAACGGACTTCGGGAGGAAAGAGACCAGATCTAAAGATCTTTGACCGGGCTGCCGATACAGCCAGCTCTATGCTGGCTCGATTGCGGCGACCGGCGATCGGGAGAGGTCGGACCAGGCCGTTTGGCCTGTGCCTCTCTCCCCGAGCAGATCAACTGCGACTCTGCCATTGTTCTCCCTTTCAGAGCCGCGCGGGCGCGGCTTCCGTACGCCGACGCAACGCGTGAACTGCAGTAAAGATCCCGCGATCCATGAAATGTGCTTTGTAGGTAACATTATGATTTTCGCCCCCCGAAGGTCGCCAAAGATGCGAGGCGCTTCAGGGCACGCGAAGGCAAGCGGCGCCCTTCAGTGGATCCTGTGCAACGCTCGTTGAGTCCGCAAAGCGCAGTCCCTTTGACCGTGAGTGGATTCGCGACTACACTCGCCGCGTAGTGTCTCCGGAACTGGGTCATCCGGAGTAAAAAAGAAAAGGAGCGCGAGCATGGGCCACAGAAGCCCGGCGGTGCGATATAGCCGAGAACATTGGCTATTTCGGGAGTTGGGGGTAGCCACGGGGTGCGGTGGCTTGAGTCGCCACGCTCGGCTCGGGCGCGGCTTTACGCTCATCGAGTTGATGATCGCCGTGGCAATCATCGGCATCCTCGCGAGCATTGCTTATCCCTCCTATATCCAATTCGTTGTGCGCTCCAATCGCGCAGCGGTGGAGTCGTTCCTGCTGGAAGTCGCCAGCACGCAGGAGCGCTTCCTGGTGGACAACCGGGCCTATGCCACCAGCCTGGCCACACTCGGTTATGCCAGTCTTCCCAGCACAGTTTCCCCCAATTACCAGATTACCGTCACTGCGGTTGCAGGTCCGCCACTCGGATATGTCCTGACGGCGACGCCGCAGGGTACCCAAGCCACGAACGACGCGGCATGTGGAACGTTGACGCTGTCGAATACCGGGGACAAGAGCGTCTCCGGCACGGGTTCGAATTGCTGGAAATAGCCCATGCGAAATACTCATGCATCGAATATAGCCAGCGCCGTCGCGGATCGCGGATTCACGCTAATAGAATTGCTGGTAACGCTGACAGTGCTTGCCATCATCGCGTTTGCTGCGGCCCCATCGTTCTCAAGCCTGATCGCGACACAACGCGCACGCAACGCCTCGCTGGATCTTTCCGCCGCGCTGACATTGACGCGTAGCGAGGCAGTCAAGCGCAACAGCAGTGTCAGCATGGCCGCCTCCGGCGCCTGGGCCGGGGGGTGGGCCGTGACCGCTGGCACCGAAAAGGTGCGCAGTTTCGGCCCTTATGACGGTATTTCGATCACGGCCAGCGCGGGCAACTCTCTATCGGTCGGTAACGACGGCAGGCCCACTGCCGGTAGCCTGACGTTCCAGGTGGCGCCGTCGGTATCACCGCAGGCGGCCTCGACGATCTGCGTACAGGTGAGCGGAACCGGCCGCGTCGCACTGGTATCCGGAGCATGTACATGAACTCGCGCTCACCCCAGGCGTGCAAACGCTTGCGCCGGTCAGCGCAGCGCGGCGCCACGCTGATCGAGGTCTTGATATCGGTCGTGATCCTGCTGGTGGCGCTGCTGGGCACGGCAGGTCTGATTGCCCGCTCCAGCCAATCGGAAATGGAATCCTATCAGCGAGTGCAGGCGCTGACATTGCTGCAGGACATGGCCGCCCGGCTCAACGCTAACCGCCAGGCCGCAGCCTGCTATGCCAGTGGCGCCACCATTACCACGGCGGGCAGCACCTCCGTTCCCGCTCCGGTTTGCACGGTCGGCACCGCTGCGCAGCAATCCATCGCAAGCGCCGACCTGGCAGCCTGGGGGGCAGCGTTGCTTGGCAGTGCGGAGAGCAATGGCGGAAAGACGGTAGGTGCCATGATTGGCGCGCTCGGTTGTATCGAAGCCCTCGATGCTGCAAACCAGATCTACCGCATCACGGTAGCCTGGCAGGGCCTCGCAAAAACGACCGCGCCGGCGTTGCCATGCGGCAACGGACAGTTCGGAAATGACAGCTATCGCCGCGCGGTGAGCATTCAGGTGCGTATTGGAGTTCTCTCGTGAATCGGCAGCGCATCGTGACGCGCCACCGGCAGGGCGGCATGTCCTTGATCGAGTTGATGGTCGGGATGACGCTTGGGTTACTGCTCTTGACTGCCCTGGGGAGTCTGTATTTTTCCACTACGCGGTCGCGCTCGGAGTTTTCCAATAGTGCGGAGCAGGTGGAAAACGGGCGCTATGTGGTAGACACGGTAGGTCGCGAGATCGAGCTTGCCGGCTTTTTCGGTGTCTCCAGCGTAGCCAGCGGCGCAACCGTGGCAAGCCCTGCTCTGTGCGCTACGTCGCCGGGTGCGCTGGGTTTCGTCAACTCACCGGCGACGGTGCCTCTCGGCCTACAGGGCTACGCTCCGGGCACGGTGGCCCCATGCTTGCCGAACCTGGCTCCGGCATCGGAAATACTTGTGATAAGGCGTGTGTCGACGACGCCGGCGGCGGCGGCCACCGCAGGGCAGTCCTATATGCAGGTATCGTTCTGCGCCAACGACGCCACATCGTTCGTGTTCGGCGCCAGCGCTCCGGCCTTCACCATGCGCACCAAGGCATGTGATCCTGCTGTTACCGCAGAGTTGCGCCCGGCTGTAGTCCGCATTTTTTATCTTGCAACCTGCGATGTGTGTTCCGGCGCTGGCGACGGCGTACCGACGCTGAAGATGGCGGAATTGTCCGGCGGAGCCTTCCAGGTCAACTCGGTGGCGCAAGGCATTCAGGATATGCACTTGTCCTACGGTGTGGATCTGGACAACAACGGATCCGCCGACTGCTACGTCAGCGATCCTGGTGTGAACAACAGCGCCATCTGCACCACGGTACCCGCATACGACTGGACGACTGCCCTCGCCAACTGGCAGAACGTCACTTCTGTACGCATTAACGTCCTTGCCCGCACGCAGCGGACCTCGCTCGGCTGGACAGACAGTCGCACCTATGATCTCGGACGGGCCACTGCCAGTGGCCCGTTCAACGACGGCTTCAAGCGCCATGTCTACGCCCGGGTGGCACGGCTGGCCAATGTCGCGGGCCGCCGGGAGTAAGCCATGCAAATCGCTCAGCGCCGGCAGTCCGGCGCCACCCTGATCATCACGCTAATTTTCTTGGTGATCTTTTTATTGCTGACGATATCCCTGGTCAGCTCCAGTGTCGTCAATGTGAAGGTCGCCGCTAATCAGCAGCACGGGGTGGAGGCGCAGAATGCCGCGCAGCAAGGCATCGAGCAAGTCATTAGCAAGGACTTCACCGCCAACCCGGCAGCAGCTGCGGCTAGCGTCCCGGTCGATGTGAACGGAGACGGTAGCGCTGACTATACGGCGCAGGTCGCGGCGCCGGTGTGCCAGACCAGCAAGCCGGTCAAGAATACGGACCTCGATACGTCAAATGCCGACGACGTTTCCTGTTTCGTCGGCAATGGTAACCAGGACACTGGCATCTTGACGGCTTCTGGAGGCGGCGGCGGAAATTCACTGTGCAACGCCACTCAATGGGATGTAAAGGCCAGCGTCAGCGATAGCGCCGCCACTGCGACCAACACCACCTTGCACCAGGGCATCTCAGTACGTGTGCCGGTCGGCACGGCATGCCCTTGACGTCGCCCCCGCAGCACTGTTTCCAATTGCCTCGCCCTCGCATCACAGGACTATCCATGCGAATTTTTGTTGAACGTGCGGCCTCACGCGCCGCCATTGTCGCGTTGCTCGTTTTTGCAGCCGCGCGTCCTGTAATGGCCGAGGATATTGACTTGTACACAGGCGTACCAGTCAACGGTGGCAAGCCGAACATACTGATCCTGATGGACAACGCGGCTGCCTGGGATGCCTCGGTCACCATCCCGGCCAGCGCTGGTTGCCCGAGCTGGACGCCGACCACCGGGGCCAAGGATGCCGACTTCATGGCCTGCGCGCTCTACAACGCGGTCGGCGCGATCGGCGCCAACCCGGCTTTGAACGGCAACATCCGCCTGGGCCTGATGATGTTCGCCTCGGCGAGCACTGGGGGTGGGCAGTTCTATTCCCCGGCCACGCCTGCCGGCCCGACTACCGGTCCCGGCACCCTGCCGGTGATGGACAGCAGCGGAATCGCGAACTTCCAGAGCCTGGTGAAGAACAGCATCAACGTAACGGCGAAGGCCAGCAAGAACCTGCTCGACGAAGGCATGGCCGAAACCTGGGCCTACTTCACCGGTGGCACCGGCATCTCCGGAACTAAGTACACCTCACCGATCACCGATAGCTGCCAGAAGAGCTTCGTGATCTATATCGCCGGCTCGTTCAACAACAACGCGCCGAAGGTCTCCAATAGCGTCACGCCGGCACAGCAGGCGCTGAGCAGCGCGGGCGCTACCTCGGCTCAGCTGACGCAGCTCACTCTACCGGCGGCCACCAACAAATACCAGCAAAACTGGGGCGACGAGTGGGCGCGCTTCATGTACCAGAGCGACGTGTCCGGCGGCACCGGAGCCGCCAGGCAGAACATCGTCACCTACACCATCAATGTCACCGACGGCAGCAATGCCGATTACGACACGCTGGTGGCGAACATGGCGAGCAACGCCGGTGGCACGAACTTCAAAGTAAGCGTTGGTAACGCCAGTGCCTTGACCGACGCCTTGCTGAAGATCTTCAACGAGGTGCAGGCTATCAACAGCGTGTTTGCCTCGGTCAGCCTTCCGGCCTCCGTCAATGCCCAGGGTCAGTTCCTCAACCAGGTCTACGTGGGTATGTTCCGCCCGGATGCCACCGCGGCGCCGCGGTGGCAAGGCAATCTCAAGCAGTATCAGATCGGCTATGACGCCAGCGGCAACATCGTGCTGCAGGATGCCAAGGGCAACGCTGCCATCAGCCACGCGGCGACGGGCTTTATCTCTCCGAACGCTCTCAGTTTCTGGACGACGGAGCCGCCGCTGTCCTTCGGTGCGACCGGCTATGGGACCAGCGCGGTCAGTAGTTGGCCGGCCAAGGGATACTGGCAGAACAGCCCGTCGAGTGTCGGGTGGGGCCTTGATTCCCCTGATGGGGAGGTTGTGGAGAAGGGCGGTGCGGGCGAAATGCTGCGCGCACAGTTGCTGACCAGCCAGACCAGCCGGCAACTGATAACCTGCAACGGCGCGGGTAGTTGCCCAACTAGCACGGCGATGCCGTCATTCGATAGTTCCAACACATGGCTGAAGGACACGAGCTCGACCGGCGGCCTTGCCGTCATCAACTCGGGGACCAGCGGCGCGAAGACCATCACCGCCACCGAATTGCCCAAGCTCATCGCGTGGGTACGCGGCCAGGACGTCGCCGCTTCGGATACCACCAGCCTGGCCGGCACCGAAGCGGAGCCAGGTCCCGGCACGCCGGTGACCGTGCGCAGTTCGATCCACGCAGACGTACTGCATTCCCGGCCGGCTGTCGTGAACTATGGCGGCAGCAAGGGAGTCGTGGTGTTCTATGGCACCAACGATGGCGTGTTCCACGCGATCAACGGTAACCAGACGCAGGGCATCGGCAGTGTGAGGCCGGGCGGCGAGCTATGGGGTTTCATCGCGCCGGAGTTCCTTGGCAAGCTCAGCCGCCTCTACACCAACTCTCCGGAGGTGAAGCTCTCGACCACGCCTGGCGGCATCACCCCCGCTCCGGCACCGCGGGATTACTTCTTCGACGGAAGTACCACCGTGATGCAGGACATGCGCGACGCGGCGAATCCTCGCGTGGTCATTTACCTGACGGCGCGCCGCGGCGGGCGGCTGATCTATGCAATCGATGTGACCGATCCCGTCAATCCGCGCTTCCTGTGGAAACGCACCAATGCTGATATTCCCGAACTTGGCCAGACCTGGTCCCAGCCGCGCGTCATGCGCGTGCGCGGCTACGCCAACCCGTTGGTGGTGATGGGCGCGGGCTATGACCCGGCCGAGGATAGCGATCCGTCGCCGGGAGTCGATAGCATGGGGCGTGGCATCGTGGCATTCGATGCCGTCAGCGGCGCTGTTGTGTGGAGCGCGCTGCCGAACTGTAGCGGTATGAGCGGCACATGCCTGGCGGTTGCCGGCCTGACCCGGGCCATCCCGTCGGACGTCACGGGGCTTGATCGCAATGGCGACGGCTATATCGAACGCCTGTACGTTGGCGACGTCGGCGGCAATCTCTGGAGAGCCGACTTTGAAACCACCGCGGGCAATGCGCCTGCCAACTGGACGCTTAACAAGCTCGCTGCACTCGGCGGCGCATCTAACACGAATGACGCGCGCAAGTTCTTCTATGCGCCCGACGTCATTTCCACCGCTACCTACGATGCCATTACGGCCGGTACGGGTGACCGGGAGCATCCTCTGTACTCGGCCTCGACCACGCAGGGGATGGCTTACAACGTGGTCAATCGCCTCTACATGTTGAAGGACACCAACATACTCGGCATGCCGGCCAGCTGGACCCCCATCACAGAGGCTCTTCTCGTCAACAACACCAGCACCACGGCCAAGTACGACGGTACCGGTTCGGGCTTCTACATTACGCTCACCAATCCCGGCGAAAAAGCAGTGAATGCGCCGCTCACCGTTGCCGGAAATACCACCATCGGCACGAATACGCCAGCCGTGCCTCAGGCGGGCATGTGCTACCCCAATCTTGGCATCGCCCGGAGCTATTCCTTCAGCTTCCTTACAGCATCAGGCCAAAACCCACAACGTTCGATCATCCTGGATGGCGGCGGTTTTCCGCCTTCCCCGGTATTCGGCATGGTATCGATCGGCAGCGGCGCGACCGCCACCGTTGTGCCGGTTTTGCTCGGTGGCGGTAACCAGACCGGAGCCGGAGGGGGCGACGCTACCTCGGCACTAGGCGCCCAGAAAATCAATATCGCGGGCGTCGGCAAGCGCAAGCGCATCTACTGGTATCCGGAGAGCGACAAGCACTAGAGCGTTGCATCAAGCATTGATTGAAAGCGGCGCCAGGCCTAGGTGCGTCGAACCTGCGCGCGCCGATAGGGACGCCATTGTGTTGGTATTGACAGCGGTCTGTGCGTTATAGCGACCAGTCCGCGGCTTGTACTGGTTGCCGTGGCACGGGCAGCGGGTGGGGGCGGTTATGGAGATCTATCACCGAATCCCATCCCGAAGCTCTTCTGAAAGAATATGAGGCGGCAAATAAGTTTGCCGAGAGCCCCGATCAATCAGGCGCGGTTGAACACACCCGGGACGCAGCGCTGGCTGCGTTTGCTGCGCATGCATTGACTATCTCGTCCGACGACTGGCACGATCTCGCGCTATCCGAAGCCTCGCCATTTTTCCCGCCGGGCGCCCCGTCCACTACTGGTTTCCACAGGGACAACTCTGATCGTAGCTTGCGTCGCTCGCCATTCCCTATCGCGGGTGGTCCGAAGCCGCTCGCCAACAAGGATAGTTCCCCGCCTAATGGAACGTTCACTGCGACGTGGTGTGTCAATCCTGGGCCGAGATGCATATGGTCACTGTACTCTCGACCAAAGAGTGGATTATCAAAGCTCGTGCGCACCGCCTAGCAACGAACACGATGAGCATCGCTGATCGGAGGTGGCCTTCGGCGCCAAGCCCGGTTCAGGCAGGGCTCGGCCCGGATCCTTGACGAGGTCTAGGCTGCTGGCATGCCGGCAATGACCGCGGCAAAGGTTCTTGTGATGGCACCGCCCATCCCGGCACCAAATCCGACAATGACCAACGCCACGAAGGTCAGCAGCAGCGCATACTCCACACCGGTAGCGCCATCCTCATCACGCACAAAATGCTTGATACCTTTGAGCATGGTGTTCATGTCCTTCTCCTTCACATCATGGTTAAAAGGGAATAAGCACCCGCTGAAGATCGGGTACGAGTTTCGAGCCGGGGATGCCGGCTCAGGCCAAACCGATCGATCCGGAATGCCTCAAACGGGCTCGGAGTAGGGTCGATACAGGATCGATTTCTCTCCGGGCACGGCGTGACAGGCGGATCCTCCAATTCCACCGGGCTTCAGGGACCATGCCCCTCGTTAGATTGACGGGCGTGCTCTCACCTGGTGCGTCCCGCTTGTTAAGGCGTATTGCGCTGTAGATAGGTGCCGTGGGGCCAATTCGGTCTCCCTCAGGAATCAGTCCCGCGTCTGAATTGCTGCTGTGTGCGCATTGCCTAGCAACGAGCACGATGAACTTGATTGAGCGAAGGTGGCCTTCCGGACCAAGCCCGGTTCAGGCGGGGCTCGGCCCGGATCCTTGGCGAGGTCTAGGCTGCTGGCATGCCGGCAACGACCGCGCCAAAGGTTCTTGTGATGGCATCGCCCATCCCGGTGCCAAATCCGATAATGACCAACGCCACGAAGGTCAGCAGCAGCGCATACTCCACACCGGTAGCCCCATCCTCATCACGCACAAAATGCTTGATACCTTTGAACATGGTGTTCATGTCCTTCTCCTTCACGTCATGGTTAAAGGGAATAAGCACCCGCTGAAGATCGGGTACGAGTTTCGAGCCGGGGATGCCGACTCAGGCCAAACCGATTGATCCGGAATGTCCCAAACGGGTCCGGAGTAGGGTCGATGCAGGATCGATTTCTCCCCGGGCACGGCGTGACAAGGCGGATCCTCCGATTCCACCGGGCTTCAGGGATCATGCCTGTCGTTAAATTGACGGGCGTGTTCTCACCTGGCGCGTTGCCGCATTTCGAGGCTTATTGCGCTGTAGGTAGGTGCCGCGGGGCCAATTCGATCTCCCTCAGGAATCAGTCCCGCGCCTGAAAGTGCTGCCAATTGCTTTACTCGATAGAGGCCCCCGTAAATTCTAAGAGGTTGCGTGCGGGTAAGCGGTGACGCCGGCGCTGGCTGCTGCACGGCGCTACGTCGCAAGCGTCAAAAGCGAATCAGCTCAGAAGAGACCCGGGAACATGCGAAAGCAAACCTTGTTCCGATATGCACGGTACTCGGGATCGTCAGACAGAAGTTTTTCTTCGCGCACGATTCGGACAGCCTGCATTACGTACTGCAGGGTGTAGACGAGCAGGTTCTGCAGCCCGAAGTTTGCAAGCAGGAAGCCGACATCGGCGACAAAGTAGCCGAGATAGATTGGATGCCGAACGAACCGGTAAGCCCCGCTGGATACGATCCCGCGATTGGCCGGCAATATCCCGAACGAGTAGCGTAGCGATACCTTCGCAAAAATCTGCCACGAAAGCCCAGCGATCTGCAGTCCGGCACCGACCGCTTCGGGCACGATTCGCACACCCGGTGTGAGCTGAATCGCAAGGAAATAGAAGGTGCCGAGTAGCGAGCTGAGAATGGCGACAGGACTCCAGTCACGCCGGGCCGGCACCCGCACTATCAGCGACAGAGCAACCGTTAGGCACTGTGCCACCACCATGAGCAGAAGCGTGATGCGAGTCGGGTCGGTGAGCCAGTGCCGGATCGCGCCATAGGCAAAAATGGCCAACACCAATGCGGTGGCGATTCGTATGCACCCTTCCAACGCGGCTTCGCGACGACGCTGCATCACCGGCACCGGCTCTTCCACAACCTGCACAGATTGACTGTCGAACATAATGCCTCCAAGAATTCCCTATTTGTAGATTTCTATTCCAAAGGCTTCTCGTTCTGCTTGACAAGCATCGTCAAGTGCAGCACATGTTGCTGCTAGCCTTGTTTTCTTGCATCGTCGATATGAGGGCGCGATTGCTTCTCCCGTGGCGGGACACATGGCTCCTCCAACTCTTCCCGTAGCGCCTGGATCTCCTTCGCCAGCAATAGGTTCAATGTCTTGAGGCGGCGAACTTCATCATCCCGTTTTCGCAGTGCCTTTCGGACCTCTGCTAATTTGCGCTGTAAATTAGAGATTTCGGTATTTTTCTCAGCCATTACGGCCTCGCGCCCCTCTTTGAGGATTCGTCGGATCTGTTCCGCCATATCGGGATGGCGATTATGGATTGTCGCGTTGGACACACCGGCCTCTTCGGCAACGGCAGCGATACTCAGTTGCCGCGCGCGGTCAACTCGCATCGGCATGCCTTGCAGAATACGGGTGATGGCCGCTTCAATCTCATGCCTGGTCGATGCCGATCCCATTGCACGTCTCCTTGTCATTTCGTCTTACCACGCCAAGCGCGGTGGCACGTAAGCGCCATAGTAGGGCCCGACACCGCCTGTGCTGCCAGCGATCTTGGCGTTGGGCACGAAGCTGCCCTCGATATAGCTCTTGTTGCCCTGCTTGGTAACACTGGTAATGAGAATAGAGGCGAAAGCGACCACCGGCTGATCTGAATTCGTCGATACACTGGAGACGACAGGCACGGTCACGGTCCATCCGCTCAAGCCTGACTTTAGCGCCGCGGAAAGTTGAGACTGAACCGCGTCATAGATCGAGGCCTCCGTGCCGCTTTGGATAAAGATGGGGTCGTTGAGCGCGACGGGTGGCGTCGGATTTGCGCCAGTGACCATGTCCTTGATTAGCTTCGCGCTTTGTGTCCCTGGGTCGTTGGGGGTCAAGGATGTCCATTGTCCTTTCCAGCAGGGGTCCATCGGGGACGGATAGCTGGCGACGTTGATGTAGTCCGAGTAGATGTCGAAGACGTAGCTCTTGCCCGTGCTCGGATTAATCTTGGGCTGCCCGGTCGTCGAATCCCAGAACTTGTCATACAGGCACTGGTTGATGGCCACCGGCAGCAGCGCGCCCGGGCCCACGCGCCCAGGCGCCGCGATCACCGCCACCGCTGTGGCCTGGACCGGTTCGGACAGCACGCCGAAGACAGGAGCCAACAGCATGCTGACCGGGCCGTTGTTGTTGCCGTCGCTGCGGCTGACGGTGACCTGGACGGCGGCTGCATCGTTCGTTCCCGGCGTAATGTCTTGCGGTTGCAGACCCGATTTGGTCCGGCTTAGATCCCAGTAGCCGGCCTGCACCTGTCCACTGATCAACTTGACGCCCTCAGTCGCGTTCAGTGTGATCGCGCTGGTACCTTGCGTTACGCCGTTGCTCCAGTTTGGCTTGGGATTCGCCGGATAGAGGCCACCGGCGCCTACCAGCGCAGCCGCATCGGCCGCATTCTGCAGTTGGTTGCGCACGATCAGCAAGCGGGCCACGTCGATCGCCAGCGCGGCAAACGCGAGCATGAAGATCAGCAGAAAGGGGGTCATCGCGGCGACCGCACCGCGCTGGCAGGGGGGGGGCATCCGATTTCCATGGGGTCTCATTGCACACCTCGTTGCGTGACAGATGGGGTTAGCCTTTATTCGTACTTCATGATGGTTGTGGCATTGATAGTCAATGCGGCGGTCGTGAATGCCCCAGGCGCCGGGCCTCCGGTCGCCAGTGCAATCAGCGGACCAAGCAGCAGACCTGTGTACGCATAAGAAACCGTCACCAGCAAAGGACTGCCGGTATTGCTGTTCGTAAAGGTGACGTCAACCTGTGGCTGGCTCGCTGCACCGAAGGTAATAAGCTTGTTCTGGCTATAGTTCTGCACCACAGGCGAGATCTGTGCAAGTACCTGTGTCTTGGTCGTCGGTGGCGAAGATTGGAGCATGACGCCGAAACGAGCCGCCTCGCGGCTGGCATTGGTGAGGATAGCCTGGTCATAGAGCGCCGCGCCAAATTCGATGGCCCCGATCACGACCAGCAGGAGCAGGGGAAATACCAGGGCGAATTCAACCGCAGCGGCACCAGACATGCGCCGCGCGCTGTGCGAGTGCGATAGCTTCAGACCTTTTGCGTAGGTGGGCATGGCCGTAATCTCCGTCATAGAATTCGCTACTGATTTTCTGCGAGCGTTCGCAGAGCCGCGGAGATCTGAATCGCAGCGGGCCCTAGCAGCACCACGAAAATCGAAGGAAAGATGCCGAAAATCAGCGGGAACATCAGCTTGGTGCCGATCTTGGCGGCGCGCTCTTCCGCCAGCATCTGGCGCTTGGTACGGAGCATATCGGCATGCACGCGCAACGAGTCCGCCACGCTGGTACCGAAGCGATCGGCCTGGATCAGCATACTCACCAGCATGTCGACATCGCTCACTCCGGTGCGTATGGCCAGGTTGCGCAGGGCCTTCTCCCGAGGTAGTCCCGCGCGAAGCTCCAGCGTCAGCAGTTCATATTCGTCGGCCATGGCCCGGCGCGCGCCACGCATTTCCTCCACCACGCGCAGGATGGCGGCATCCAGCCCGAGGCCGGCCTCCACGCAGACCATGATCAGGTCCAGGCTATCGGGGAACGCTTCAAAGATGTCGCGCTGGCGCCGGTCAATCTTCATCCGCAGCACGAGATTGGGGAGGTAAAATCCCAGCACCGCCACGCCAAACAGCAGGCTCAGGAATAGGGTTTGCTGGCTGTGATCAAAGCGGCCGACTAGCAACGTTGACAAGATCAGTGGCAGGCCGAATACCAGCAGCGTCTTGGTGCCGAAGTAGATCGGGATGGCCTCGGGCGCGCGCCAGCCGGCATTCATAAAGCGGGTGCGCAGGGAAGAGGCGTCCCAACCCTCCTTAGGAACAGACAGCCGGGCAAGTGGCGTTATGATTGGCTCGATTTTCTTCAGCCAGCCTGGTTGCCAATTGTCCTGCACGGACGGTGGGTTTTCCTGGTTAATCTGGCTCACGCGCCGCTGCACCACGTTCTGGCGCAGTACCGACATCGCGATCCAGGTGGCGCCGAACACGATCACAAAGGAGCCTGCCAGCAATACAATTTGCGCGATCAGCATGATGATCCGGGTAAGTCCCGCCTCCGATGTCAGGGTCTGGTTGTCAGACGTGGATGCGAACAATCTTTCGCATCCATAGGACGCCGAAGATCATCATCGCCGTCGAAATCCAGAGCATGCGAATGCCAGTCGGGTCCGTCCATAGCGTCGCAATCAGGGCTGGATTCATCACATACACGATACCGCCCACCACCAGCGGCAACACGGTCAGGATCCAGGCCCCCAGCCGCCCCTCTGCGGATAGCACACGCACCTTGTCCAGCAACTGCAGGCGCTTGCGAATAATGTTGCCGACGTTGTCCAGAATCTCGGTCAGGTTGCCGCCGGACTCACGCTGAATCAGCACGGCAATCACCAGGTAGCGCAAATCCTCGATGGGTACGCGCTCGGTCAGACCGGTCAGTGCATCGTTCATCGGCACACCGTAATTGATTTCGCGGAAGACCATGCCGAGTTCGGTGCCGATGGGGGCTGGCAACTCCTCGCCGGCCATGCTCAGCGCGCTGGGCAGCGAGTGTCCGGCGCGCAAGGCGCGGCTGATCATGTCGGCCCCTTCAGGCAACTGTTGCTCAAGCTTGAGCAGCCGTTTGTCGCGGCAGCGACGGACGTACAGCAGCGGCAGTGCGGTAAAACCGGCGGTCAGCATGAGCAGGGCCGGCCAGGGCAGGGCAAACAGCGTCCCCAGGCTGGCCGCGATCGCGGGCAGTGCAAGGGTGAGGGCGAGAAAGCGCCCAACTGACCAGTCCAGGCCAGACTGCAGCAGCATCCGATCGAGTGTGACGGCGTGTGGCACCTGCTGCAGCAGTCGTGTCAATTCCGGTGACTCGCTCAGTACGCGCTGTTTCAGGATGCCGCCATCCTTGCCGCGACGGGCACTGACCAGCAGGGCCGCCTGTAGGCGCTGACTGAGTCGCCGCGCGGTCTGGCTATGGCGGCCTTGCCACCACTGGTACGCCCCTGCCACCAGCAGCACGATAGCGGCAAATAGCGACAGTACGAAGCCGATCATCATGGTGTCCATGATCCGTTCTCCCTAGACTTCGTGTTGCACGGCCGGATCGTAAAGCGTTTCCGGCAGGTGGATGCCGAAGGCTTGCAGCCGTTCCGAGAACTTCGGCCGGACCCCGGTAGCGCCGAAGTGGCCCTTGATATGGCCATCGCGATCCACCCCCTTGCGCTTGAAGGTAAAGATCTCTTGCATATTGACGACATCGCCTTCCATGCCGGTGATCTCCTGCACGCTCATCAGCTTGCGGCTGCCGTCGGTCAGGCGCGAGACCTGCACCACCACCGTCAGCGCCGAGGTGATTTGCTGACGCATGGTCTTGGTCGGCAGCGACAGTCCCGCCATGCTCACCATATTTTCGAGCCGGGTCATGGCATCGCGCGGCGTATTGGCGTGAATGGTGGCCAGCGATCCTTCATGGCCAGTGTTCATCGCATGCAGCATGTCCAGTGCCTCGCCGCCACGCACTTCGCCGAGGATGATCCGGTCGGGGCGCATGCGCAGCGCGTTCTTGACCAGTGCGCGTTGCGTGATTTCACCGCGGCCCTCGATATTGGGAGGCCGCGTTTCCAGTCGCAGCACGTGGTTCTGGCGCATCTGCAACTCGGCCGCATCCTCAATGGTGACAATACGCTCGTCGGCGGGAATGAAACCGGACAGGATATTGAGCAGAGTGGTCTTGCCGCTGCCGGTGCCGCCCGAGATCAGGATATTGAGCTTGGCCTTCACCATGGCTTCCAGCAGTTGCGCCATTTGCGGAGTGAAGGTCTGCCGCCCGATAAGGTCATCGACCGTGAGCGGTTTGACGGCAAAGCGCCGGATCGATAGCAGTGGCCCGTCGATCGCCGAAGGAGGGATGATGGCATTCACGCGTGAACCGTCTGGCAGGCGGGCGTCGACCATGGGACTGGATTCGTCGATGCGACGGCCCACGCGCGACACCATTTTCTCGATCACCCGCATGAGATGCGCGTTGTCGAGAAAGGTGATTTCGGTCAGTTCCAGCTTGCCGCGGCGTTCCACATAGACCTGTTTCGCCGTGTTGACCAGGATGTCGGAGACGGTGGGGTCGGCAAGTAGCGGTTCCAGCGGACCGTAGCCTAGCATTTCGTCCTGCACGTCCGACACCAGACTGCGGCGCTCGGCCTCGTTGACGGGATGATTACCCTCCTCGAGGATGCGTTCTACCAGTTGGGCCAGCTCACGCTTGACCTGTTCCGGTGCCAGTTGCTGCAGCTTGCCCAGTTCCACGCGCTCGATGAGGGTCTGGTGGATTTCCTTGGCGAGCTGCTGGTAAGCCGCGCTGGCTGTGCCATTGGCGTGGGCGATACGCTGCGGCAGGGCCTCGCCCGCCTGCTGGTAGAGTTGTTCTCGCAGTGACATGATGTGCTCCGCTCAGAGATTTGGAATCAGGCCTGCCGTTCTAGACGTATGGCAGGCGCCACCCGGTTGCCTTGACCTAATAGCTTGCTCAGTAGTCCCGCGCTCCGGGGCGCGGTCTCCGGGTAAAGCTGGTTTGCCATCTTCACCAGAGCGCGGGCTATCTGGCTGCTCTCAGCCAGTTGCAGTACCGGCATCCCCTGGCCGATGGCGTCACGCACCGGCACCGGATCGTTCGGCAGCACGTGGGATGCCGGCATGCCGAAGGTCTCTTCCAGCAGGCGCAGGCTGATGGGCGCATGCTTGTCGTATTGGTTGACGACCAGCCGCAGTTGCTCGGCGTGATAGCCAAGCGACTGGCAGATCTCGAGCAGGCGGCGGCCGGCACGCAGGTAGGTCAGATTGAGTTGCAGCACCGGGTAAATCAGGTGGCTGTGGTCGAGCACCTGAATGGACGCGGGATTGATGTCCTGGCCGACATCGAAGATCACCACATCGTATTGCAGGACGACCAATGCCAGAATGCGCTCCAGGTGCGCGGCCTTGATCTCTCCTGCCTTCACCGGGTCCCCGGCGCCGGGCAGCACATCGAAGTCCTTGCCGATATGGGTAACACAGGCATCCAGCAGGGACGCGTCCAGCCGGTCGATTTGCCGGCAAACGTCGACCAGTGTGGCTGGTGGAACCTGATCAGTGAGCAGGAAGGCCGCATCGCCGTATTGTTGGTTCAGGTCGATCAGCAGTACCCGCTTGTTGTGCTTTGCCGCCAGCACATGGCCGAGGTTGGTCGCGGCGAAGGTGGTGCCGCTGCCCCCTTTGCAAGAAAGGAACGACAGCACTTGAGCTTCGCCCCGGCTGCTGCTGATGGCGTGGCTGGTACAGCGCTGCAACTCGTCGCGAAACTCCTGCGCATCGGGCGGCCACGGCAGCACGCACTGCACGCCGGCGCGCATGGCCCGCATCAGCAGATCGGCCGAGGGGCTCTCGGTCACCAGCATGCAGAGCGTATCGTGCCGATCTGCCAGGCGAAGGCGCAACTGGTTGAGGTCGTCCACCGAAAAGCTGCGCGCTTCCAGGATCAGCAGGTCGGCCCCCTGCGTCAGTCCGGGTTGGGAAAGCGCCTGCGCCGGCGTCGTGCGCACCTGTTGCACTACGTGATTGGCGGCCTGCGCAATCAGCCCGGCGATTTGTTGCCGGCGCGTCTCATCGGCGGAAACCACGGCGATCTTTGCCATTTTGTGTTGCTCCCCAAAGCGGTGTGCTTGCCTGTCGTGCTGTTTGCCTGCCCTACCTGCCCATGGAGCTCAGCGATGATCCGCCTAAACTACCGACGCCAACCGCGTAGCCATTGGGATCGGACTGGGGCGTACTAAACGAGGCGTTATAGCGGTCCATCGCGGCCGTGGCAGCGCGGCCGTCGATTCCGTCGACGGGGGCGTTGTTGAGCGAAGCCACTGGATTGAGGGTCTGCATGGCACGCACGGTGCGCACGGCGTCGCCGAAGCGAGTGTCATAGACCGGCGTGGTTGTCATGCACCCGGCCAGGGCGGCGCCAAGCCCGCAGCACAGGCCCATGCGAGACAGTATGGGAATGATCTTCATGATGTTCTCCTTGATCGTGGCGGGCGATGGATTACTGAGTGGCGCCCGGGGCCGCAGCCGTGCTTGCCGTCGGCCCGGCATCGGCCGCCGTGACGGCCGTGGCTGCGGGGGGCGCAATGCTGGTGGTAGGTGCCGCGGACGGTGCGGCCGGTGCAGCTGGTGCAGGCAAGGCGGCCGGCGCTGGGTTGTTTGCCGGTTGGCTAGCGGGGTGCCCTTCCATATTCCCGTTGATGTAGACCTCGCCTGGAATCGAGGGGCCAAAACTGTCGGTCGGCAGCGGGTAGTTTGCCGGCAACGGCTTGACCAGGCGCGGCGTGACGACGAACAGCAACTCGGTCCTATCCTGCTGGAAGTTGGTACTGCGCAACAGGGCGCCGACCACCGGCAGTTCACCGACGCCAGGCAGGCCCTTGAGGCTACCGGTGGTATTGCTCTTGATCAGGCCGCCGATGGCAAAGCTCTGGCCATCCATGACCTGCAGCGTGGTCGAGGCGCGGCGCGTATTGATCAGCGGCAGGATCGATGTGCCAGCGACGTTAGGCGCGGTCAGTGCTACCCCAGTGGGCGACAGTTCCGACACCTCTGGCGATACCTTCAGGTTGATGCGTCCGTTTTCCAGCACGGTCGGCGTAAACCGTAGGCCCACACCGAAAGTTTCTTCCTGCAGGACGATGGTGGTGCCGCCTGTGCCGGTGCTTTGCGGCACAGGGATAAAAACTTTGCCACCGGCGAGGAAGCTGCCTTCCTGGCCGCTGATCGCCATCAAATTGGGCTCAGCCAGGATCTTGACGAGGCCATCGCCCTTTTGCGCGTCCATTGCGAACTTTAGGGGCAGATTATTGGCCTTGCTGAACGAAAGCAGGTCGGTCGCGCCGGACAGGAAGTTGGCCAGCAAGCCGAACGTCCAACTGCCGAAGGCCCCGTTCAGGTTGACGGCGGCGCCCATCTGGTCGATCAGGGTCTTGGAGACCTCTGCGACCTTGACTTCCAGCATCACCTGCTGCGGCGCTTCCACCGACATCATATTGATGATGCGGGGGCTGCGCAGCGGCTGGCCGCCACTAGTGCCCGCGCCCAGTCCGCCGAAGCCCATGCCACCCATGTTGCCACCGTTCATGGCAAGCATCGGCGCGCCGGGGGCGCCGGTTTGTTGCGGTGGTGCCTGCAATGGGCTGCGGATCTGGCGCATGACGAAAGCGTTGGCGATATCGAGGATCTTCTGTGCCTGGACGGAATCCGTGACGGTGCCGGTCAGCACCAGACTGTCGGCGGCAGCCGACACGCGTACGCGCTTGGCTTCGGGCAGCAGGCTATGCAAGGTCGCCTGCAATCCCCCGGGGTCTGCTCCGACGATGACGTCGATGACACTGCAGCGCCCACTCTTGCCTTGCATGATCATATTGGTGGTGCCCACATCCAGTCCGAGGAGGTAAAGCGTTTGCGGAGAGACCAGCATGGCCTGGACGATACTCGGGTTACCCAAGGTGCGCGTGCGCACTGGCTCCGGCAGCGACAGCATGCGTGACTTGCCGATCGGCAATACCACCTGTTCCGCCTCGCTTGCCGCGCTGGTGCAGGTGGGAGTCTTGCTACCGCCATCCGCGGGCGCAGGAGGCACGTTAGTTGCGCCAATGGTGAACTGGATCGGGCCATTGGCCGCCAGCCTGAGCGGCTGCGCAGCGGAACCCGGAGTCTGGGCCTGGGCGGCCGTATCGGCTGCCTGCACCTGTGCGGCGGCCAGCCACAGTCCGCTGAGTATCACGGCGGCCAGCGCCGTCGTCGTCAGCTGCGGTCCGATGCAGCGCCGTACGCCGCTGAGGTCGGTGAGTCGGTTCATGTCTTTCCCCCGGATGGTTGACCCTGCAAGACAGGGTCCGGCACTGCATTGGCTTGTTGTTCTAACGCGTGCGGTTCAGAAGCATTCCTGGTTCTGATGGATGCCGCTAATGACCCCCACGCAGGTGCTGGAAATTGTCTTTGCAACGGCAACCTTGCGTACTACCTCTACTGTCTTGACGACGGGTGCGGCCGCGGCAATCAGAGCCGGCTCCTTCAGCAGGGTGTTCTTGGTGGCGCCAGCGGTGGCAACCGGGCGCGGGTCCACCTGGTTGCGCAGCACCAGCGAGAGGGTGCCCACGCTGCGCGCCAGGTCGAGCTTCTCGGCTTCGTCGGGAGAGACCTCCAACGTCACGGCATTGACCACCTTGGGCTTGGTCTCGTCGCGGTTGACCTCCTGCGCCACTGCCAGTACCAGAATCTTTTCCAGCACGATCTTGGAGATCGACTGGTCGGTACGCTCGCTGCCGGTACTCTTGGCAGCCGCGTCCTTCTGCGTGTTGACGATGATGTCGACAAAGCTGCCGGGCAAAGCAAAACCAGCCACGCCGACTACGTCGTTGACACGCACGGTGATGGCGCGCTTCCCATCAGCAATCACCGCAGACAAGCCGCCCTTGGTGCCGACCGGGGTCAGCTTCGACTCCAGGACCGGCTCGCCGCGCAGCACGCTGGTCTTGGTCACGCGGCCGTCAATGGTGCGCTGATCGTTGATAACGCCCGGCGGCAGACTCGCCGTGGGCCAGTCCACCAGCTTGACGAATTCAGGCGACAGCCGCTGTCCCAGGTTGATATCGGTGGCGGCTACCGCCACCTTGGTGACGCCGCTGGCGCTCTGCTGCAACAGCCAGCGCGAAGCGAATACCACCGCGCTCAGCCCGGCAACGGTTGCGATGAGCAGCATGAACAGGATGCGCAGGTTTTTCATTTTGCGAGACCTCCTCGGTTGTGGACGTGCGAGTTGCTGTGAGAGTGCAGGCAACGGGTATCCGGCGCTGATCGGCAATGCCGGTCAGCTAAGCTGTGTGAGCGTGATGTGTGTGGCGCGTGTAGTCAGCAGTGGCGCCTGCAATCGTAGCTGTGCGGTGCGGAAATGGCCGCTGCCGGCCTCGTTTGGCATTGGTCCTGGCTCATTGCTTTTCTCCCCGAGGCCTCCGATGTAGAAGCCTTTCATTTGATTCCCACTTTGTTTTACGACCCGGCTCCTGTGGAGGAGCTGACTACTTTTTGCCCTACCGTTCAACTCATCCATCCTTCATGCCACTTCAGCGACTCAGAGCATCGTCCACTTCACCAGAAGGGTGCCCGCTGCAATCGCGACGGCGTAGGGCAGCCTCATCGTGTCGCCGTTCGTCTGGCTTTCGCGCCTTAAAGGGATGGCTCGTGCGCCAAACGGTAGTGACAGAAGCAGCGTTGATAGGCTCGCTAGCGTTCGCCGTGACTCCTTTCTTACCAACGTCATGGCCAGCGCCAGCACTCCCCCGACCAGAAAGCTAGTCAGTGCGATATCGAGTGCGCCCAGCGGTCCCACGAACGCGCCTACGGCGCCCATCAGCTTCACGTCGCCGGCGCCCATGCCTCCCAGCAGGTAGACGCCAAGGAACAGCCCCATGCCTGCCGCTGCACCGGTAATCCAAGCCCAGCTTCCGGCAGCCGGACCGAGCACCGCACACTGCACAGCTAGGGCGATAGCCAGCCCACATCCCACCAGCCAGTTGGGAATACGACGGGCGCGTACGTCGCAGACGGCCGCGATGATCACGAGTGCCGCAAGACTAAGACTTGCCAGGGTTGGTGCGATGATCATTGGCCATTCCCCCTAATAAACGTTTGTCTGGTCCAGTGCACCTGCCCATCTCTGGTCAGTGCGGAGTTGGCCTGCCGGACCAAGCCCGGTTCAGGCGGGCTTGGTCCGGATCCTTGGCGTGATCTAGGCTGCTGGCATGCCGGCAACGACCGCAGCAAAGGTTCTTGTGATGGCATTGCCCATCCCGGCGCCAAATCCGATAATGACCAACGCCACGAAGGTCAGAAGCAGCGCATACTCCACACCGGTAGCCCCATCCTCATCACGCACAAAATGCTTGATACCCTTGAACATGGTGTTCATGTCCTTCTCCTTCACGTCATGGTTTAAAAGGGAAAATAGCGCCCGCTGAGATCGGGCACAGGATTCGGCCGGTGATGCCAGCCATGGCCAAGACAGGAAGTTCCTCGATGACGGGCACGCGCTGGCGCTACAGCGATGCAGGCATCGCTGTCTCCCCGGAGCGCAACACGACAAGGCAGGCCTCCCAGCTCCACCATTTTCCAGGGGCCCCACCGGTTTGGCGTGCCAACCGGCCGGTCCTCACCTGACGCATTTCTGCTTTTTGCGGCTTATTGCGCCTTGGAAGGTGTCGCGGGCCGATTCTTTCCTCCCTCAGGAATCGGTCCCGCGCCCGAAAATGCTACAAAACTACAAGTGATCGCCGCTCCGGTGTTCGTAGGAAATCCGACACCGGTTAGGCGTGGACCATTGGATATAAAATTGCGCTGGCCCTGCGCCGAATCCCCCCGTCTTCTAACGAACGTGCAATCGCGCTGTTATCCGGCAAACATCTGGACGCGATCTATGCCGCTTGGCCCGCTGTTCCCGTGGTGTTCCTTCAGAAGTCACACCTTATTTTGTAACTGACACAGGAGCGAGGAGCGTGCCATACGCGAATAACTCATTGATTTTTATAGGAACGGCAAAAATGTTCCCTTCGGAATTGTAAAATTCAGCGTCAAAATGTTTCTTCCTTGTTACGGCTGGCTGCGTGTGATGCAATCAGTCCCCTCCAGCTAACAGGCGCGTTCCGCGGTGTTACCGATGCCTTCAGACCGGAGGGTGTAGAGGAAAGACAAGCGCACCGTATGGCAAAAGGTTGCAACTGTGAAACAAGATGGGCGTTTGTGACCGGAAAGCTTGTTCGCGTTTGTTGCGTGACTCCCTAGGCAATCCCTTAGTCGTCACGGCGCGTCGACGTCATCGCCAGCTAGAAGGATTACCTCGGATGGGATACCTCGGCGTGTTCTTGCGCGGTGCAGTCGAGATGGATCGGTCAGATGACTGAGCCAGGCATGGTCTGGGGGAGTGCGAGCATGTTCGTGCAGATCTGTTTCATTTCTGGAACATCTGGCGTGGCAATGGCCAATCTGAGATGCGATATCCCACTTCCGGAGAGATGGCGCCGGGAATTCGGAGCGTCGGATAATTGAAAGTGGAAGAGTGAGGTCTGAGCCGGCGCATAATGCGCTGCGGAAACAACCCCCGCGATAACGAAGTGGACCCCGCGCGCACGCGGCGTTCGAGGAAAGGGGGGAGGGCTGGCGGCGATGCGCTCTGACCGAACACTGGCGGAATTGTCTCAGCAGTTCGAGGGACATCCGAACCAGATCACGGAATGGGGAAGCGGCGTCGGTAGGGCTGCGGCCGTGTTCGGCGGTACCCCGCAACGGACGCGGGAGAATGTTATTTTCGCTCAGCAGGGTGGGCGCGCAAAGCGGTGAGGGGGCGGGGTCACAAGCTACGTCGACATGGCAGGCCAAGCTGGCGGTAATTAGGGGGCCTGGCGTCGACTTACCTGGCGCGCTTTTAATCAGGTTGCGGCAATGCGCAATCTCAACTATTTTTGTTCGACCGCGCCGCGTGCGATTGGAGGATGCGCTCGTGATGACCCTCATGCTTTACTGCATGGTCCTTATCGCCCTACTGATCGAGCGACTGAGGCCGGCGCAACATCAGCCAGCACATGCCGCCGGGTTTAATTTGCGCTACACATTCGCATTTACGGTGGTCCAGGCGATCATTTTTCCCGCTGTGTCGATTGCAGCGTCATACGCCGCGAATGCCGCTGGCGGCGGCTGGATAGTGTTGCCAACGACAGGGTGGTCAATATTGCCGGCGTTTTTCGCCTATGCGCTGACGGTGGATTTTCTAGAATACGCGTTTCATCGTGCGCAACACAGAGTTCCTGTTCTGTGGGCCATGCACTCGTTTCATCACAGCGACCAAACTCTGAACGAATCAACGGTGAATCGCCATTACTGGGCCGAGCCGGCAATCAAAACACTATCAATATTCCTTATGGCAGGGATCATATTCAAGCCCGGATTCCCCGTCCTTCTTTTATACAATGTCGTGTCTTTCTACAATATTTTCTCACATATGAACTTGCGGATCGGATTTGGTCGCTGGTCTTGGGTAGTGAATTCTCCGCAATACCATCGAATTCATCACTCGGCGCGCCCGGAGCACTACGACTGCAATTTTGCTGCCCTATTTCCGATTTTCGATGTGCTGTTCGGGAGCTACTACAAGCCATTTCTCAATGAATTTCCACCAACCGGAATTGAGGGCGATGATCGACCGGCAAATCTCATTGAGGCATTCGCATGGCCGGTGCGCAAGCTCATGCGCCGGCCAGTTAGCAATCAAAAACCTGCGGTCGGGAATGCCGATGGAACAACGAGAGAGTCAACCGTGACAAAGACATGATCAAAGCAGCAGCTCGCAATGGTGATGAGATGAGATGAGATGAGATGATTGTTGCTGCGCTCATGAAATGTCCCCATCGGAATCTTTTAGCCTGGCGAGCGTAGTTTGGATCAATCAGTTTCGCTTTAAAAAGTTGGCGCAAACGGGAAGGGGCTCTGGTTCATCGCACTGCTGGCAACCCTCAACGTGCTGATGGTCGCCTGGGCAATCGACACCCATGTTCTGGTCGAATATGAGGAGTGGATTCGCAAAGGGCTGCCCGGCAAATCGGCAGGCTGCGGGGCGCCATGACGGCCACTCCCCGCTTAAGGCCGAGGTGGGCCACGCGGGCAATAAGGGCCCGGGATGCCTGGAGCCGCTAACGACGGCGCTGTCATTGAAACGTGCCAAACAAACACATAACCCAGCCGGCGCCGTAAAGCCCAAGGCCGAACATCCCGTGCGTGACGAGGCTATGAAGGCGCGCGGCGGCGGGACGCGGCGTGCGGCTTGCGGCGATGCCTGCGCCCATGCCCGGCTGCATCACAAGGAAGGGCGCCGCCACGCTGCCGATGCCGACGATCAGCGCGGGGCCCGGCGTCGGATGACGGGCCCAGTCGAGGCCCCAGAGCGCGAGCAGCGTAGCCGCGAACGCGATGCCGGTCAGGTAATGGGCGATCCAGCCGATCAGGCGCTCGCCCCGGACGGGCGGCGAAGCGGCGATGGGATCGTGGCGAAAGCGCCCGCGTGTCAGGTGGGCGAGCCAGCGGCCCACCAGGCCGTAGTCCAGCGGAGGAATGCCGAGCATCCGTTTGCGGGCGACTGCCCAGATGTCCATCACCGCCGTCGCGCCGGCCCCGATCAGAACAGCACCCACCAGATAATCCATGGCCTCAGACATTGGCTGCCTCCTTCGGTGCGCCTGACGCGGACGGCGCTCTGGCGCTGACCATCCAGCAGGCAGCGGTGTAGCGAACTTCGTCGCCGTGCACATAGGGATCAAAGGCGGCGCGGACAGTGTCGATGACTTGCGCGCGCGTGCGCTCGTCCGCATCTTCCAGGATCAGGCCCACGGGGCCGAGCCGGGTGAGGTAGCCGGTCAGCGCGTTCTCCGGCAGGGTGCACTCGACATCGATCGTCTGGATGTCGATCGCGGCCCAGCCGCTATCTTCCAGGATGGAAGCGACCCGATGCCGGTCTGCGAAGGCGAACTGTCCCGGCGCGCCAGGCTGGCGGGCGGGTAGGTTCGGCAGCAGCGGCGCCGCGGCGCGCTCGGCCGTCGTCATGAACGGGTTTTCCGCTGCACTGCGCCAGGCGAGGCACCGGAGTCCGGCATCGTCGCTCGCGGCGCGCCGCAGGTTCGCGAAGGCCAGGACCGGATTGTCGAAGAACATGACGCCGAGTCGCGAAATGATCATGTCGAAGCTGGCGGGCGCGAAGGCGTGGGTCTGCGCGTCGGCGCGGATGAAGCTTGCCGTCGTGTCTTCCTGCCTGGCGCGTGCCCGGGCGGCGGCGATCATCGGCTCGGAAATGTCGATGCCGGTGCAGTGGCCCTTGGCGCCGAGCTGCCGCGCAACGGCGAGCGTCGTGCCGCCCGTGCCGCAGCCGACGTCAAGCACCCGGCGCCAGGAGCCGGCGCGCGCCACTTCGGCCAGCAGGTCTTCGAACGGCTTGAACATCTGGTCGAGCAACGCTTGCGACTCGACCCAGGCGCGTCCGGCGCGGCCGTTCCAGAGCGCCGTCTGCTCGTTATCGGTCTGGTGCGTGACATCCATGATCGTCTTCCTTTGCTTGCCCTCAAGGAGCGGAAGCTAAACTATGCTAGTTCAAGTCGACTTGAGGTCAAGAGGGTGAGACAACTAGATATTGCCGAGGTGGCGCAGCAATCCGGCGTTCCCGCATCGACGCTGCGGTTCTATGAGGAAAAGGGGCTGATCGCGTCCACCGGCAGGCGAGGGCTGCGCCGCCTGTTCGATGCCGGCGTGCTGGAACGGCTGGCGCTGATCGCGCTGGGGCGTGCCGCCGGTTTCTCGCTCGATGAAATTGCGCTGATGTTCGCGCCGGAGGGGCGGCCGCGCATCGACCGGCGGATGCTCGCAGCCAAGGCGGAGGAGCTGGACAAGACGATCCGCAGACTGAGCGCGATGCGCGATGGCCTGCGGCATGCCGCTGCCTGCCCCGCACCGAGCCACATGGAATGCCCTACGTTCCGCCGCATCCTGCGGGCCGCCGCATCTGGCGCTGTGGGATCGCCAGGGAAGAAGGCTCCGCCGCCGCCGCGGAACTAGTTCCATGGGGGCGGCGGGCGACGACATCCCATGCGTCGCCTTGCCGCATTCCCGCGATGTCAGGGCCGCTGGGTGGACTTGTGCGCCTTGGACGTTACTTGTACGAGTGGCGCGCCAACAGCTTCCGCCGTTCGCGCTCAGCCAGCTGACCCCGCTGCTTGTCCGGTTTTCCAGGCCGTGAACTCGGAGGGACGCAAGCCGTATCGGGCCAGTACACCCTCGTGCAGTCGCCGGAGTTCCTCCACGATCAGCGCTTGTACGTTGCCGCGCTCGGCTTCCGGCACATTGGCCAGGACAGCCAGGCGAATGACGGAGAGGGCATCTTGCCCTGGCTGCGTCACGACGTCCCGGATCGTCTTCTTGATCAGGTCTCGCCAGGCCAGGCGGGCAGGGTCAGGTTCCGCCAGGGCCCGTTTGATGGCCAGGTATTCCTGCGCAGATCGCTCGCAGGACCACACATACAGATCGCGCAGCAATTCCACGCGCGTCATCTCATACACGCCCAGTACGGCGCAACTGTAAGCGGGCTCCGGAACATCGAGGAACGTGAGGGGGCACAGGTTTGCGCGGAAGAGCGGCAAATTGGCGGCGCGCTGGCTGCATCGGTGGTGGGTGCCGCCGTAGGACCATCGGCCCTTGCGGGCAGGTGGCGCCGCCCCGGCCAGGCGGCGCTCCCCCCGTTCAGCCGAGCGGGTCCGCGCTCACCCCCATGGCCGGATCGCTCACCGTGTGCTTGCCCGTTTCCACCCGTCCGGCAAAACGCCGGTAGAACGCCGGGTCGCTGTCGCAGGTCACCGCGAAGTCGTACCACTGGCCGCTGTCCGCCAGGGACCAGTGCCTGGAGTCGGCGCCCTTGCCGGCGACCTTGACTGGCCACGGACCGTCCTTGCGGTAAGCCTGCGGCGTGACGGTGAAATTGCAGGCCTTGTCGCCGGCGTTCATCAACTCTGCATAGACGTCGCCATTGGCGATGTCATAGCACACGCGGATCTCCGGCGCGGCGCCGGTGTCGGCGATCCGGCTGGTATCGCCCTTGAAGTGCCGATGGTAGCCATTCGGGCCGACGACCCAGAGGTCGTACATTCCGAGGTTGTCCTGGCGCGCGTTCCAGGTGTCGCTCAACAATTTCCCGGCTTCCACGACGTAGCGCCGCGGCAGGCGATCGAGCTTGTAGCGGTCGTAGACGTGGAACACCGCGGCCTGCGAGCCCGTGTTGGAGAACACCAGTTCCACTACGCCCGTGGCGTTGCAGCGCGCGCTGGTGTGCAGCTCGTAGGGCAGCGCGCGCGAGGGGCGCGTGCCGCTGGCCTGGATCGGCAACTGCATGTCCAGTGGCAACGGCACGGCGGGCAGCGCTTGCTGCGCATTGCGCAACTGGTCCGCCGCGGCGCGCGTGCTGCGGCCGTCAAGCGTGGGCAGGGCTTCGTCGTTCGGTGTCTTGAAATTGAATGCGCTGGTCAGGTCGCCGCAGACGGCGCGGCGGAACGGGCTGATGTTGGGCTCCGCGACGCCAAAGCGCGCTTCCAGGAAACGCAGCACCGACGTGTGATCGAACACTTGCGAGTTGACCCAGCCACCGCGGCTCCACGGCGAGATCGCGAACAACGGCACGCGCGGACCCGGACCGTAGACGCGGCCATCCGCCGCCGGCTGGCTGCTGCTGCCTGCCGGCGCGGGATGGCTGAAGTACTCGGCGCTCATGTCGGCATCGCCGAGCGTCGACTTTCCGGCCAGCGACAGGTCGGCGTTGCGTGACGGCGCCGACGGCGAGGGCATATGGTCGAAGTAGCCGTCGTTCTCGTCGAAGTTGACCAGCAGCACGGTCTTGCTCCACACCTCGGGCACGGCAGTGAGCGCATCCAGGACTTCCTGCAGGAACCACGCCCCCTGCACCGGGCTGGACGGCCCGGGGTGCTCGCAATAGAGCGAAGGCGCGTTCATCCAGCTCACCTGGGGCAGCTTGCCCTCGCGGATGTCCCGCTTGAACGCATCCAGGTAGCTCTCGGGGCCGATCCCCGGCAGCGTATTGGCGATGCCCTTGTAAAGCGGGTTGGCGGCGTTGTCCGCGGCAGCGTCGTAGGCGTGGTACGGCAGGGCCTGGCCGGTATTGGCATAGGGTACGCCGGGTGCGCCGCCGCTGGATACCGGGAAGCCGGACGCAATGTTGGCGAGGCGGAACGGCCTGAACGCGCCCAGCATGTTGTCGCCCCATTCGTCCGGCATGTTTTGGTACGAGATCCAGTTGATGCCTGCTTCTTCCAGGCGTTCCGCATAGGTTTTCCAGGTGTAGCCCCTGTTGGCCGTGGCAGGCAGGCCATCGATCCAGTCCCACTCGTTATTGACAAAGGCAACGCCGGCGGCGGCGCCGTTGGTGCCGGTCAGGTGGAAGGAGCGGTTGGCATCCGTGCCGGTATGCATCGAGCAGTGGTACGCATCGCACAGCGTGAACGCGTTGGCCAGCGCGAACTGGAACGGGATCTCCTTTTCCTTGAAGTACCCCATCGAGGTGTCTGTCTTATGGGTAGGCCAGCTAGCCATGCGCCCGTTGTCCCAGGCTTTCTGGCTGTCCACCCAGGCGTGCGGCGTTCCAGCGGCGCGCTGCGCGTTGTTGGCGCTGCCGTCCAGGTGATAGGGGGTGAGTACGGCGCCGTTGGTACGCTGCTGCTGCCATACCTTGCGGCCGTTGGGCAGCGGGATGGTGAACCTGTCGCCGAAGCCGCGAACGCCCTTGAGCGTGCCGAAGTAGTGGTCGAACGAGCGGTTCTCCTGCATCAGGATGACCACATGCTCGACGTCCTTGATGGTGCCGGTGGCGTTATTGGCCGGGATCGCCAGCGCCTTGCGGATGCTGGGAGGAAAGGCCGCCAGTGCTGCCGCGCCAAATCCGGCGCCGGTGACTGTCTTTAGAAAATTACGGCGTGAGTTCATCTTCTGTTCTTGTGCTCGTTGGATTCTTGGTCGTGGTTCAGGGCGCGCAACGCATATCCCGGGCGACGGGCTTCTCGGGCTCTGTGGCGCCCGGCGTCGATGGTTTTGCGGCGGACGTGTCGGTGCCATCATCGCCGCATGCAGTGAGCGTCGCGGCCGCGATCAAGATGGCGGCAAGCGGTCTTGCAAGGCTTTTGGGAAACATGGGGGAGCTTGATGAATGTGAAGGAAATAAGTCGGCTTGTTTGCCGGCCAGGACAATCGGGAAGCCGCGAGTGTAGGAAGGGGATGTGACAGGGGCGTGAACGGATAGACCTGCGGATCTGCCCGAATCCTGCCGGCGAACTTCGCGAAGCGGCTCGCGACGCGCAGACGAAAAAAAGCCCGCGGCCAGGCGGGCTTCGTGGGAGCGGGGCGGTGCGGAAGGCTTACTGTGGCGCGTCGGCCGTCGGCATGGCGCCGAGACCGCCTGGAAGCCAGGGTCAATCCAGCTTCGGCAGCATTTTGGCGGGATTAAGCAGGTTCTTGGGATCCAGCGCCCGCTTGACCTGCCACATCAGTTCCAGTTCCACCGGCGACTTGTAGCGCTTCAGGTCGTCGCGCTTGGCCACGCCGATGCCGTGCTCGGCGGAGATCGAGCCGTTTTCCGCGTGGGCCAGCGTATCCACGGCCTCGGAGATCGGCGCGTACCACTGCCCGAGGAATTCCGCCGCGCTCCGGTCCTTGGGACGCAGCGGGTTGAAGTGCACGTTGCCGTCGCCCATATGGCCGTAGATCACCATGCGCGCGGCGGGCTCCAGCGCCAGCACCTTGGCCGATGCGTCGCCGATAAACGCGGCGATGCGCGACAGCGGCACCGAGACATCGCACTTGATGCTGCCGCCGGTGCGGGTCTGCGCGTCCGAGATTTCCTCGCGGATGCGCCAGAAGCGCTGGGCGTCGGCCATGCTGGCGGCCACCGCTGCGTCCAGCACCAGCTCCTGCTCCAGTCCGGCCTCCAGGATTTCCATCAGCGTGGCGTTGAGGCTTTCGTTGCTGCCGCCGGAGGTGAGTTCGATCAGCACCATCCAGTCGTGCCGGGCGGGCAGGGGCGAAGCCACGTCGCCAAGGTATTCGAGCACCAGTTCCAGCGCGGGCGCGGAGATCAGTTCGAACGCCGTGACGGCCTGGCCACCGATCTGCTTGGCCACGCCGAGCAGGCGCACGGCCGCTTCCGGGCTTTGCACGGCCACGAAGGCGACGGCGCTGGCACGCGGCTGGGGCATCAGCTTGAGCACGGCGGCGGTGATGATGCCGAGCGTGCCTTCGGAGCCGATGAACAGCTGCTTCAGGTCGTAGCCGGTATTGTCCTTGCGCAGGCCGCGCAGGGACGAATAGATGCGGCCATCCGGCAGCACCGCTTCGATGCCCAGCACCAGGTCGCGCATATTGCCGTAGCGCAGCACGGCGGTGCCGCCCGCGTTGGTGGCGAGGTTGCCGCCGATCTGGCAGGTGCCTTCTGAGCCGATGCGCAGGGGGAACAGCCGCTGCTCCTGTTCGGCCGCGGCGCGGGCCGCGTTGAGCGTGACGCCGGCCTGCACGGTCAGGGTGTCGTTGATGGTGTCCACCGCCAGCACGCGGTTCATGCGGCCCAGGCTCAGCAGCACAGCGGTGCCGCTATCGTCGGGCACCGAGCCGCCCATCAGGGAAGTGTTGCCGCCTTGCGGCACTACCGGCACGCCATGGGCATGGCACCAGGCCATGACCTGGCTGACCTGCCCGGTGGTCGATGGCATGACCACCACCCGGGCCTTGCCGCGGTAGATGCGGCGGTAGTCCGTGACATAGGACTCGGTGTCGGCATCGCCGCTGAGGCAGGCGCCGGCGCCGACGATGGCTTGCATGGCCGCCAGCGTGGTGTCGGGGGAGGATTGGGAGTCGGTCGGCATGTGGGCGTGCTTGGTTGTTGAAGGGGCGGCGCGGGATTCAGTAGGCGGCGGACGGGCCGGCCGCGGGCGTGGCGCAGGTGCCGATGAAGTCCGCCGCCAGCCGGCGCGCGGCGCCAGCATATACCAGTACGTCCACGCCGGTCGCCACGAAGGTGCAGCCCAGCTCCAGGTAGCGCCGCGCCAGCTTGGGGTCGGAGGTCAGCGTGCCGGCGGCCTTGCCGCTGGCGACGATGGTGCGCATGGCGCCCTCGATGGCGGCTTGCACCTCGGGGTGGCCGGGGTTGCCGCGATGGCCCATCGAGGCGGCCAGGTCGGCCGGGCCGATAAAGACGCCGTCGACGCCGTCCACGGCGCAGATGGCTTCCAGGTTGCCCAGGGCCGTCACGGTTTCGGCCTGCACCAGCAGGCAGATTTCATCGTCGGCCACGGCGAGATAGTCGGTGCGCGCGCTCCATTGCGAAGCCCGGCCCACGGCGCTGCCCACGCCGCGAATGCCCAGCGGCGGATAGCGCGTGGCGCTGACCAGCGCGGCGGCCTGCACGGCGGTATCCACCATCGGCACCAGCAGGTTCTTCGCGCCGATATCCAGCAACTGCTTGATCAGCGCCACTTCGCCCGCCACGCAGCGCACCACGGGCTGCGAGCGGTAGGGCGCGATGGCCTGCAGGGCGTGCAGCGTGGCGTGGAGGTCGTTGGGGGCGTGCTCGCCGTCGATCAGCAGCCAGTCGAAGCCGGCCGTGGCCGAGACTTCGGCCAGGTAGGGCGATGCCATCGAGAGCCACAGGCCGACCTGGGGCTGGCTGGCCGCCAGCGCGGCCTTGAATGCGTTGTGTGCGGGCATGTTGGTTCCTGTATGTCGTGGGCCGGGTGCCGCCGCGCTCAGCCGAGCTGGCCCTGGCAGAGATATTTGGTGTGCATGTAGTCGTCCAGCCCGTGGCGCGATCCCTCGCGTCCGTAGCCGGATTCCTTGACGCCGCCGAACGGCGCGGCCTCGGATGCGATGGCGCCTTCGTTGATGCCGACGATGCCGGTTTCCAGCGCCTGCGCCACGCGCCAGATGCGGCGCACGTCGTTGGAGTAGAAATAGGCGGCCAGGCCGAACGGTGTGTCGTTGGCGTCGCGGATCACTTCGTCTTCGCTGGTGAAGCGGAAGATGGCCGCTACCGGGCCGAAGGTTTCCTCGCAGGAAAGCGCCATTTCCGCGGTGGCATGGGTCAGCACGGTGGGAGCGTAGTAATGCGGGCCGTCGGCGAGGCGCACCCGTTCGCCGCCGGTGATCACGCGCGCGCCCTTGGCGACCGCGTCTTCCACGTGGCGGGCGATCTTGTCCACGGCGCGGGCGTTGATCATGGGGCCGATCTGCGAGGCTTCCTCGGTGGCGGGGCCGACGTGCAGCGCTGCCACGCGCCGGGCCAGCCGCGCCACGAAATCATCGTGCACGCCGGCCTGCACATAGACGCGGTTGGGGCAGACGCAGGTCTGGCCGCCGTTGCGGAACTTGGAGGCCATCAGGCCGTCGACGGCGGCATCGAGGTCGGCGTCGTCGAACACGATGAAGGGTGCGTTCCCGCCCAGTTCGAGGGATAGCTTTTTCAGCGTGCCGGCGGATTCGCGGGCCAGGTGCTTGCCTACCGGCGTGGAGCCGGTAAAGGTGATCTTGCGTACGCGGCTGTCTGCCAGCCAGGTGTCGACCACGGCCGGGGTGTTGGCGCGCGAGGCGGTGACGATATTCAGGACGCCCGGCGGCAGGCCCGCTTTTTCAGCAAGGTAGACCAGGGCGAGCGCGGTCAGCGGCGTGTCTTCGGCCGGCTTGGCGACGACCGTGCAGCCGGCGGCCAGCGCCGGGGCGATCTTGCGGGCGATCATGGCGAGCGGGAAGTTCCATGGGGTGATGGCTGCCACTACGCCTACCGGTTCCCTGAGTACCAGCATCTTGCGGCCAGGGACGGACTCGGCCACGATTTCGCCGCTGATGCGGGTGGCTTCCTCGGCGAACCATTCCACGTAGGAGGCGCCGTACTGGACTTCACCGCGGCTTTCCTTGATGGGCTTGCCTTGTTCGGTGGAGATGATCCGGGCGAGGTCTTCCTGGTGTTCCAGGATCAGGGCGTGCCAGCGTTTGAGGAGTTGCGCTCGTTCGCGGGCTGTGCGGCGGCTCCAGGTTGGGAAGGCTGCTGCTGCGGCGTCGGCGGCCTGGGCGGCGTCCTTGGCGGTGCTGTCGGGGACGGAGGCGAAGGTGGCGCCGGTGGCGGGGTTGCTGACTTCCAGGTGCTGGCCGGTTTGGCTGGCGGTCCATTCCTGGGCGATCAGGTTTTGGGTGCGGAGGAGGGCGGGGTGGTTGAGGGGGAGCATGGCGGTGTCTTTGGCGTTTGTTTTTGGGTTTGATTGCGGGCTGTTTGACTTCAACGTCAACGGCTTAAAGTCAAAGGCAGTTTCACCACCCCTGCGGGGCGGCGACCTACTTTCTTGTCTTGCCAAGAAAGTAGGCAAAGAAGGCGCGCCGGATGGGGCGACCCCCCCTCGTCGGCAGGCAAAAAGAGCGGCCGGGACCCAAACTCGCATC
>Ga0255338_1001465_pt1 | contig 44454 bp, 40 predicted proteins | sample MeOH1_35cm_T4_19_FD_203715 | JGI IMG/M metagenome (GOLD analysis project Ga0255338, IMG submission 203715) | Sandy soil microbial communities from University of British Columbia, Vancouver, Canada - MeOH1_35cm_T4_195 | ecosystem: Engineered > Artificial ecosystem > Sand microcosm > Unclassified ... | reverse complement strand
CGAGCCTCGGCGGCGTCGATCTGGGCCTGCACGGCCGGCGATACGTTCTCGGTGTTGCGCGGCCGCGCCGCCGCCTGCTTTTGCCGGGCGCGCTCCATGGCGGCCTGGATAACGGCTTTCTTGCGATCCAGCGCGGCCCGCTCGGCCTCGGACATGGCCGGCTCGGCCTCCAGCGCCTGGAGCTTGGCCACCGCCTTGACCGCCAGGCGTGCGTCGTTCTCCTCGCGCTCGCGTACCAGCCGGGCGCGGCGCGTCAGGTAGCGCGTGTGCGCCGCGTCGGCCTGTGCCGCCGACCACGCGGCCCAGCCGGTCTTCTCGCCCGTGATGGGAATCATCTCAATGCAATCGACCGGGCACGGCGCCACGCAGAGATCGCAGCCGGTGCACCAGTCGGGCAGCACCGTGTGCATTTGCTTGACGGCCCCGGCAATGGCATCGACGGGGCACGCCTGTATACAGAGCGTGCAGCCGATGCACAGCGATTCATCGATGCGGGCCACGGCGCGCGGCTGTTCCACGCCGCGCTCGGGGTCCAGTGGCTGGGGCGGCACATCCAGCAGAGCGGACAGCCGCACGATGCCCTCGGCGCCGCCCGGTGGGCAACGGTTGGCCGCCGCCTCGCCCCGGGCCATGGCTTCGGCATAGGGGCGGCAGCCATCGAACCCGCACTTGGTGCATTGGGTTTGCGGCAACAGGGCTTCAAGGCGATCCGCCACGGTGGCGGCGGCGGTGAGGGTGATGGTCACGAGACTGCGAAGAACGATGTGAGGGACGACTAACGCTTTGACACATCTCTGGTGGACGTGTGCGGCAAGGATTATCCCCGATTTCCCAGGCGGGCAGAACCGGCGATGATGCGCGCGTCGCCCTGGCCCATCACCCTTTTGGGCGATAGCTGAGTGATGTTTAGGCGACATACGGACGAGGGTGGGGCAGTGAGCCCTTGTCCGTGCCATATAATCCGCGCAACCGACCGACCCGGAACCCATGTCAAACGAGCCACGAACCAAGCGGGATCCCGAAGGCACGCGCCGGCGCATTCTTGCCGCTGCCACCGAAGAATTTGCCAAGGGCGGACTCGGGGGCGCGCGCGTCGACCAGATCGCCCGCCGCGCCGAGACCAACGAGCGCATGCTCTATTACTACTACGGCAGCAAGGAAGGGCTCTTCCTGGCGGTGCTGGAGAAGCAGTACGCCGAGTTTCGCGCCGCCGAGGCGCAGCTCCACATCACCGACGAAGACCCCGTGGCGGCCGTGCGCACGCTGGCCCGTTTTGTCTGGGACTGGTACTACCGGCATCCCGAGTTCATCCGGCTGGTGAACAGCGAGAACCTGCACGAGGCGCGGCACCTGAAGAAGTCCGCGCAGCTGCAGCAACTGATCAATCCCGTGGTGAACGTGCTGGCCGAGATCATCCGGCGCGGCCAGAAGCAGGGGCTGTTCCGCGACAACGTGGACGTGCCGCAGTTTTACCTGACCATTTCGGCGCTGGGCTACTACGTGCTGTCGAACCGGTACACGATCAGTGCCGTGATCGGGCGCGACGTGGCATCCGAGGAAGAGCACGCGCGCTTTGCCGAACTCCACATGGACATGTTGCTGTCCTACCTGGCCAGGCGCTGACCGTTGGCCAGGAGGCCAAAGCCAAAACGCCCGCGAGGTCACAAGCGGGCGTTTCCGTTTCTGGCCGAACTACGAGCGAATTTCGCGCTTCAGCGATATTTCCGGATGAAGTCGCGCAGCTCCGGATAGATGTTCTCGCGCCAGCGGCGGCCCGAGAAGATCCCGTAGTGGCCGCACTTCGGCGCGGTCAGGTGTTGCCGCTTGGTTTTCGGGATGCCGGTGCAGAGATCGTGCGCGGCGGCGGTCTGGCCGGCGCCCGAGATATCGTCCAGTTCGCCCTCGATGGTCAGCAGCGCGGTGCGCTTGATGTCCTGCGGACGCACCGGTGCGCCGTCGATCTCCCAAGTGCCGTTGGCAAGGCGGAATTCCTGGAACACCTCGCGGATCGTGTCCAGGTAGTAATCGGCGGCCATGTCCAGCACGGCGTTGTATTCGTCGTAGAAGCGCACGTGCGACTCGGCGTCGTCCGCATCGCCCTCCACCAGGCTCAGGTAAAAATCATAGTGCGAGGACAGGTGGCGGTCCGGGTTCATCGCCACGAAGCCGGCGTGCTGCAGGAAGCCCGGATAGACGCGGCGGCCGTGGCCGGGATAGTTGGCCGGCACCGTGTAGATCACGTTGTTCTCGAACCACGCGTAGGGCTTGTTGGTGGCCAGCGAGTTGACCGAGGTGGGACTCTTGCGCGCGTCGATCGGGCCGCCCATCATCGTCATCGTGAGCGGCGTCTGCTCGCCGGCCGAGGCCATCAGCGAGATCGCCGCCAGCACCGGCACGGTGGGCTGGCAGACCGACACCACATGCAGGTTCTCCGCGCCGATATGGCGGATGAATTCCTGAATGTAATAGATGTAGTCAGAGAGATGGAACGCGCCCGCGTCGGGCGGGACCATGCGGGCATCGACCCAGTCGGTCACGTAGACCTTGTGGTCCTGCAGCAGCGTGCGCACGGTGTCGCGCAGCAGCGTGGCGTGGTGGCCCGAGAGCGGGGCGCAGACCAGCACGACGGGCTCGTCCTTGAGCAGCTTGATGGTCTCGGAATCGTCGGCATAGCGCTTGAATCGCACCAGCTTGCAGAACGGCTTCTCGAACACGGTCTGTTCGACAATCGGGATGTCGCGGCCGTTGGAGCGCACCGACTTGATGTCGAAGTCCGGCTTCTCGTATTCCTTGCCTAGCCGGTAGAGCAGTTCATAGCCGGCTGCCAGCCTGGGGGCGCCAGGCACCAGCGAAAGCGGGCTCAGCGGATTGTTGAAGGTTTTAGCCGTTGCCTGAGCCCACGCGGTCAGCGGGTTCAGCATCGAACGCTGGAATTCGTGCAATTGATAAAGCATGCCGGTACCTTCTTGCCTCTCTGTGGGGCGTTCTTTTGGGTGCGATTGTCGCCCGGACGATTATGCCCGCAATCGAACGATCGTGCTTTGCAGCATATAGCTTCAAGTTACGCCAGCAAGCGAGGAAGACAATAGGACAATGACTTGAATTCGCGGTGACAGTGGCCTACAGAAACAACAAAGGCGACCGGGAGTGACTTCCCGGTCGCCTTTCTGGCTCACCAAGCGCAACAGAATGAAAGACATTGTGTTGCTTTTTTGGTGCAGCGCCCTGTTGCTTAGTAGACGGCTGCGATGGCGTTGACCACGGCGTCGATGTTGCGGCTGTTCAGCGCGGCCACGCAGATGCGGCCCGTGCCCACAGCGTAGATGCCGTGCTCGTTGCGCAGGCTGTCCACCTGCGCCGAGGTCAGGCCCGAGTACGAGAACATGCCGCGCTGGGCCTTCACGAACGAGAAATCGCCGGGTACGCCCTTGGCCGCCAGCTTGTCCACCAGCGCATGGCGCATCAGCTTGATGCGGTCACGCATTTCGCCGAGTTCCTGCTCCCACATGGCGCGCAGTTCCGGGCTGTTCAGCACGGTGGCCACCACGGTGCCGCCGTGCGTGGGCGGGTTGGAGTAGTTGGTGCGGATCACGCGCTTGACCTGCGACATCACGCGCTGGGCTTCGTCCTTGCTCGTGGTCACGATCGACAGCGCGCCCACGCGCTCGCCGTACAGCGAGAAGCTCTTCGAGAACGAGCTCGAGACGAAGAACGGCAGGCCCGATTCGGCAAACAGGCGCACGGCGGCGCCGTCTGGGGTGATGCCATCGGCAAAGCCCTGGTAGGCCATGTCCAGGAACGGGATCAGGTTGCGTTCCCTGACCAGCTCCACCACCTGCTTCCACTGGGCTTCCGACAGGTCCACGCCGGTCGGGTTGTGGCAGCACGCGTGCAGCACGACGATGGTGTTGGCCGGGTAGGACTTCAGCGATGCCACCATGCCGGCAAAGTTCAGGCCGTGGCTGGCGGCATCGTAATAGGCGTAGTTCACGACCGGGAAGCCGGCCGATTCGAACAGCGCGCGGTGGTTTTCCCAGCTCGGGTCGCTGATGGCGACCTTGGTGTCCGGATACAGGCGCTTCAGGAAATCGGCGCCGATCTTCAGCGCGCCGGTGCCGCCAAGTGCCTGGGCCGTCACAACACGGCCTTCCGTGATCAGGGTCGATTCCTTGCCGAACAGCAGGGCCTGCACAGCCTGGTCGTAGGCGGCGATGCCTTCGATCGGCAGGTAGCCGCGCGGGGTGGCGCTGGCCAGGCGTGCTTTTTCCGCCTCTTGCACGGCGCGCAGCAGGGGAATTTTCCCTTCGTCGGTGAAGTACACGCCAACGCCCAGATTCACCTTGGTGGCACGGGTGTCGGCATTGAACGCTTCATTCAGGCCCAGGATCGGGTCGCGCGGGGCCATCTCGACGGCAGAAAACAAACTCATTTGGGTTCTCGTGGTCAGCTGTGTAACAAAATGGAGAGCGTAGAATGCTTCGGGCTGCGCTGGCGGACGCGCGTCGACGGCGTTCTGGCAGGGCCTGGCACTGGTGACTGGCAAAGTCTACTGACAGGAACTGACAGCAGCATGCCGCCACAATGCTTGAAGCGGGGCCGCGCAACCCCAAGATTCTAGCGTATCCGCCGGCTTTTCCTCAGGTTTTTCCCTACCTTTATGACGAATCTCGCTGAAGTCGCCCCGGTTCTGGACGAAGACAAATTCGTCACCTTCCCGGGGTCTCCGTTCCAGCTCTACCAGCCGTTCCCGCCCGCCGGCGACCAGCCCGAGGCCATCCGCCAACTGGTGGAAGGGGTGGATGACGGCCTGTCGTACCAGACGCTGCTGGGCGTGACCGGGTCGGGCAAGACCTTCACCATGGCCAACGTGATCGCCCGCATGGGGCGCCCGGCCATCGTCTTCGCGCCCAACAAGACGCTGGCGGCGCAGTTGTACTCGGAATTCCGCGAGTTTTTTCCGCGCAACGCGGTGGAGTACTTCGTCAGCTACTACGACTACTACCAGCCTGAAGCCTACGTGCCGCAGCGCGACCTGTTCATCGAGAAGGACTCGTCGATCAACGAGCATATCGAGCAGATGCGGCTGTCGGCCACCAAGAGCCTGCTCGAGCGGCGCGACACGATCATCGTGGCAACCGTGTCGGCGATCTACGGTATCGGCAATCCAAGCGAATACCATAAGATGATTCTGACGTTGCGCACCGGCGACAAGCTGAGCCAGCGCGACATCATCGCGCGGCTGATCGCCATGCAGTACACGCGCAACGAGACCGATTTCCAGCGCGGCACGTTCCGCGTGCGCGGCGACACGCTCGATATCTTTCCGGCCGAGCACGCCGAGATGGCCGTGCGCGTGGAGCTGTTCGACGACGAGGTGGATTCGCTGCAGTTCTTCGACCCGCTGACGGGCCGCGTGCGCCAGAAGATCCCGCGTTTCACGGTGTATCCGTCGAGCCATTACGTGACGCCGCGCGAGACCGTGCTGCGCGCCATCGAGGACATCAAGGTGGAACTGCGCGAGCGGCTGGACTTCTTCTACAAGGAGAACCGGCTCGTGGAGGCGCAGCGGCTGGAGCAGCGCACGCGCTTCGATCTCGAGATGCTCTCGGAACTGGGCTTCTGCAAGGGCATCGAGAACTATTCGCGGCACCTGTCCGGCGCCAAGCCGGGTGAGCCGCCGCCGACGCTGGTGGATTACCTGTCGCCCGACGCGTTGATGTTCCTGGACGAGTCGCACGTGCTGATCGGCCAGTTGAACGGCATGTACAACGGTGACCGCGCGCGCAAGACCACGCTGGTGGAGTACGGCTTCCGGCTGCCGTCGGCGCTGGACAACCGGCCGCTCAAGTTCGACGAATTCGAGCGCAAGATGCGCCAGGTGATGTTCGTCTCGGCCACGCCGGCACAGTTCGAGAAAGACCACGCGGGCCAGGTGGTGGAGCAGGTGGTGCGGCCCACGGGGCTGGTCGATCCGATCATCATCGTGCGGCCGGCCACGACGCAGGTGGACGATCTGCTATCCGAGATCAACGTCCGCGTGCAGGCGGGCGAGCGCGTGCTGGTGACCACGCTGACCAAGCGCATGGCCGAGCAGCTGACCGAATTCCTGTCGGAGAACGGCGTCAAGGTGCGTTATCTGCACTCGGACATCGACACGGTGGAGCGCGTGGAGATCATCCGCGACCTGCGGCTGGGCACGTTCGACGTGCTGGTGGGGATCAACCTGCTGCGCGAGGGGCTCGATATTCCCGAGGTCTCGCTGGTGGCCATCCTCGACGCCGACAAGGAGGGTTTCCTGCGCGCCGAGCGGTCGCTGATCCAGACCATTGGCCGCGCCGCGCGCAATGTCAATGGGACGGCGATCCTGTACGCGGACCGGATGACGGACTCGATGAAGCGCGCCATCGGCGAGACCGAGCGGCGGCGCGTCAAGCAGATCGCCCACAACGAGGCCCACGGCATCACGCCGCGCGGCGTGGTCAAGCGCATCAAGGACATCATCGACGGCGTGTACGACCCGAACGAGGTCAAGGCGGAACTGAACGCCGCGGCCGAGCGCGCCAAGTACGAGGACATGAGCGAGAAGCAGGTGGCGAAGGAGATCAAGCGCCTGGAGAAGCAGATGCTCGACCACGCCCGGAACCTGGAGTTCGAGAAGGCGGCGCAGGTGCGCGACCAGTTGGCCAAGCTGCGCGCCCAGGTGTTCGGCGCGGGCGCGGACGGCGATCACCTGCTGCCGCCGTCGGCCTGACACATGGTGGGCGGGACCGTTGCGGGAAGGGCAGTGCGCGCCACGGCGGCGGCGTGATCGTCCTATAGTGTGTAGGTCGGACGACCCCGATCAAGGACAAGGAGCGCACCATGGTGACACAGTTCGAATATGGTGGTTACACCGTGGTGGCCCGGACGATTCCGCATGCCGGGGGTGGGTTTGCGGGCGTCGTGACGATTGCCGATGCCTTTGGCGAGTCCAGCGGTCCCACGTTTGAAACGGAAACGGGCGCGGCGCCGACGCCCGAGGCGGCTCTGGCCCTGGCCGAGGCCGCCGCGATGCGCACAATCGATGCCGGAGAGGTAAGCTGACCCGGGCCTGGGGTCACCGGCATGACAGGAGACAGTCATGGCCTATAGCAGTGAGTGGAAGAAGAGGGTTTTCGAGACGCACGAGATCCAGGTGCAGGTGAAACCCCGTTCGCCGATCGAGTGGGAATACACGGTGCGGGTGTGCCGGCCCGGCACCAATATCCGCGCGGCCGGCACGCTCCTGGAAGCGTCGCCGCCGACGGACCATTTCAAGTCGCCAGAGGATGCGGAGGCTGCGGGGTGGGCCAGGGGGAAGATTCTGGCGGAGCAGTTGGCGTAGCGGTGCCATAGTGTCGACGCCATCGGCAAAGTAGAATCCTGCCGATGAAAAAATTCGCCATCCTGATGTGTTGCATGGGCAACATCTGCCGCTCTCCCACGGCGGAGGGCGTCTTGCGCGCCAAGCTTCACGCCGCCGGGCTGGCGGACCGCGTGGTGCTGGATTCCGCCGGCACGCACGATTATCACGTTGGCCGTGCGCCCGATGCGCGCAGCCAGCACCATGCGCTGCGGCGCGGCTACGACCTCTCCGCGCTGCGCGCGCGCCAGGTGGAGGTGGCGGATCTCGACCGCTTCGACCTCATTCTGGCGATGGACTACGCCAATCTCCAGACGCTGCGCGCCCTCCATTTCGAAGTCAGGCCGGACAAGCTCCGGCTGCTGATGAGCTTTGCCACCCAACACCACGCCGAAGAAGTGCCCGATCCCTACTATGGCGAGGGCGATGGCTTCGAGACCGTCCTCGACTACGTGGAAGACGCCTGCGACGGCCTGGTGGCCATGCTGCGCGCGCGCCTGGCCGACAGCCGCTGACGTCGCGCCGCCCCCGGGCCGGCACCGCCGGCCATCAAGAGAGATACATGCTTCGCTCCCTGTTCCAAAAATGGCGCAAATGGCGCGAGTCGCGCAATGCCAGCCTGCAGCTCGACGCCATCCTGGCCGCCGCCGATCCCGATGCCCCGCTTGCGGACCGCAATGCCTGGCTGGTTGAACTCGGCTACTGGCTGCGGCGCGACGGCAGCCTGAGCGCCGAGACCGACGCCAACGCCCAGCCCCACGACAACGGCGCGCGCCGCCATCCCGCCCACGTGCGGCTGCGCTACCTGCTGCAGGTGCTCGCGCGGCACCCCGACGGCGCTGCGCGATTCGCGCGCACCGTCCGGTCAATCGTGCGCGACAACGACCCCACGGCACTGTTCTGCGATACCGGCGTGGCGTCTCACCCCGGTTTCTGGGGCGAGATGATCGATCGCCTCCAGGCGCGCTTCCTGCCGCCCACGCCCAATCGCGCCGACATGGCCGGCCTGTTCGCGCTGGTGTTCGCCGATGAGAACGATGCGGAGTGGGTCGATGCGCTCGACGAAGACCTGATCGATCGCCTCGCCGAGGCCCTGCAGGCCGGCGCCGACGCGGACGACGGCGATGCCGACGCACCCGGCGACGGCATGGCGCGCTACCATGCCGCGCTTGAGGACACGCTGGCCGCCAGCATCCAGGTGCTGGCCAGCCAGGTGCGCGCCACGGGCCTGAGCCAGTCCATCCGCTCGCGGCTGCCGGGCCGCGTGCGGGAGACGCCATTCTTCCGGCTGGACACCGCCATCGCCGCGCTATGCGAGGAAGGGCTGGCCCATGACGACGACGTCTTCGCGCATCGGCTCAACTACTTCCGCGCGCTGCTCGATGGCTGCCACGCCGCCGCGCAGCACGTCTACGACGATCTGGAGGAAAACGGGGTGTCGGTGGAGGTGGTGTTCCAGATCGAGCGCATGAAGGTCCGGCTGACCCGCATTGACCTGCTGCTCAACGCCTGGGTGGACCCCGGCCGCCACAGCCGCCACGCCCACCTGATCGCCGAGCTGATCCGGTCCACGCAGGCGCGCCGCAGCATCGGGCACCTGGCCGGATCGTCGTTCGCGCAGCTGGCGCGCAAGGTGGTGGAGCGTTCGGCCGAGACCGGCGAGCACTACATCACGCGCGACCGCAAGGAATACGCCGAGCTGATGCGCGCTGCGGCCGGGGGCGGGCTGGTCACGGTGGCCACGGTCTACCTCAAATTCCTGATCTACGGCCTGCACCTGGACAAGTTCGTGGAGGGCCTGCTGGCCTCGCTGAACTACGCCGGCAGCTTCCTGTTCATCCACTTCGCGCATTTCACGCTGGCCACCAAGCAGCCGGCGATGACCGGCCCCGCGCTGGCGCACCGGCTGGACGGCGCGGGCCGGCCGGCGGGGCGCGAGGCATTCGTCGACGACACCATCGCCATGATCCGCTCCAACGCGGCCGCCATTTTCGGCAACCTGGCCGTGGTGTTTCCGGTGGCGCTGCTGATCCAGTGGCTGGCCGGCAAGCTGCTGGGCACCAACCTGATCACGCCGGCCAAGGCCATCGCCACGATCGATTCGTTCTCGATCCTCGGTCCCACGCCGCTCTACGCCGTGTTCACCGGCGTGCTGCTGTGGCTGTCGAGCCTGATCGCGGGCTGGGCCGACAACTGGTTCGCGTTGCATCGCGTGCATGACGTGCTGGCCTACAACCGCCGCCTGCGTTACGCGCTGGGGCAGGGCGGGGCGGTGAGGCTGGCGGATTTCTGGAAGCGGAACCTGTCCGGCATCGCGGCCAATGTGTCGCTGGGCTTGCTGCTCGGGCTCGGGCCGGAGATCCTGAGCTTTGTCGGCCCACATGTGGAAGTGCGCCATGTGACGCTTTCGACCGGAGCGGTCGGTACGGCCATTGGTGTGCTGGGGATGGATGCATTGCGCATGCCGTCGCTGTGGCTGGCGGTGGCCGGCATCGCGCTGATGGGGGTGCTCAATGTGGCGGTGAGCTTCGCGCTCGCCTTCCATATGGCGTTGCGGTCACGCAACCTGCGCCGTGTGGATCGGCGCGCGCTCAGTGGCGCGGTACGCCGGCGCATCTGGCGCCATCCGCTGTCGCTGCTGATTCCGCCGCGCGTGGCGCCTGCCACGGCACCCGCGGCCGGGGATGCGGCCTGAAATGTGCCGCTGGCGCGGCGCCGTCCTTTACCGTGCACCGCAGCAGGGGTACTTGACTGATTTAGTCGGATAAATTTATACTCGAGCGAAACGATCAAGTATTTTCCTATCCCCGAGCCCTGAGCATCATGAGACTGACCACCAAAGGCCGTTTTGCGGTAACCGCCATGATCGACCTGGCCATGCGCCAGGATCAGGGCCCCGTCACGCTCGCCGGCATCAGCCAGCGGCAAAAGATCTCGCTGTCCTACCTGGAGCAGCTGTTCGGCAAGCTGCGCCGGCACGAGATCGTGGAAAGCGTCCGTGGCCCGGGCGGCGGCTACAGCCTGGCCCGCAAGGCCGAGGACGTGACCGTGGCGGACATCATCATCGCCGTGGACGAGCCGCTCGATGCCACCCAGTGCGGCGGGAAGGGCAATTGTAACGGAGATGACGGTTCCGGGCGCTGCATGACCCACGAGCTGTGGGCCACGCTGAACCAGAAAATGGTCGAGTACCTCGATTCCGTCTCGCTGAAGAACCTTGTGGACCAGCAACGCGAGCGCCAGCCGGCCGTGCTGCACGACATGCGCGAAGACGCCGCGCAGCAGCCGGTTGCCGTGGCGCGCGGCAAGTCCGACAAGCAGGAGAAACCGGCGCGCGCCCGCATGGTGAACTCGGTATTCAGCCTCGCGCAGTCCTGAGCAGCATTCAGATAGTTGGCTTAAACTATCAGTAGACAGTAAGTGATTAGCGGTCCCTATAAGGCAGTCATAACGATGAGCACCCCACATTTCCCCATCTACATGGATTACTCGGCCACCACGCCGGTGGACCCGCGCGTGGCGGACAAGATGATTCCGTACCTGCGCGAGCAGTTCGGCAATCCCGCCTCGCGTAGCCACGCCTATGGCTGGGAAGCCGAGCGCGCGGTGGAAGAGGCGCGCGAGCAGGTGGCCGCGCTGGTGGGCGCCGATCCGCGCGAGATCGTGTGGACGTCGGGCGCGACGGAATCGAACAACCTGGCCATCAAGGGCGCCGCGAACTTCTACTCGGGCAAGGGACGCCACCTGATTACGGTGAAGACCGAGCACAAGGCAGTGCTCGACACCATGCGTGAGCTGGAGCGCCAGGGCTTCGAGGTGACGTACCTCGACGTCAAGGAAGACGGCCTGATCGACATGGAAGTGTTCAAGCAGGCGATTCGCCCGGACACGATCCTGGTGTCGGTGATGCTGGTGAACAATGAGATCGGCGTGATCCAGGACGTGGCGCAGATCGGTGAGATTTGCCGTGCCAAGGGCATCCTGTTCCACTGCGATGCGGCCCAGGCCACCGGCAAGGTCGTTATCGACCTGAACACGCTGAAGGTCGACCTGATGTCGTTCTCGGCGCACAAGACCTATGGCCCGAAGGGCATCGGCGCGCTGTATGTGCGCCGCAAGCCGCGTGTGCGCCTGGAAGCGCAGATGCACGGCGGCGGCCACGAGCGCGGCATGCGCTCGGGCACGCTGGCCACGCACCAGATCGTGGGCATGGGCGAAGCCTTCCGCCTGGCCCGCGAGGAAATGGCCACGGAAAACGAACGCATCCGCATGCTGCGCGACCGCCTGTGGCGTGGCCTGTCGGGCATGGAAGAGGTGTACCTGAACGGCTCGATGGAACATCGCGTGCCGCACAACCTGAACGTGAGCTTCAACTTCGTGGAAGGCGAGTCCCTGATCATGGCGATCAAGGACGTGGCCGTGTCGTCGGGTTCGGCGTGCACGTCGGCCTCGCTGGAGCCTTCGTACGTGCTGCGCGCCCTGGGCCGCAACGACGAACTGGCGCACAGCTCCATCCGCTTCACGGTGGGCCGCTTCACGACCGAGCAGGAAATCGACTACACGATCGAGCTGCTGAAGAACAAGATCGGCAAGCTGCGCGATCTGTCGCCGCTGTGGGAGATGTTCAAGGACGGTGTGGACCTGAACTCGATCCAGTGGGCAGCGCACTGAGCGGCCATCCCAACCATAACGACCCCATTCAAGATTAGTCAGAGGTAGCCAAAATGTCTTACAGCAACAAGGTTCTCGACCACTATGAAAATCCGCGCAACGTCGGCTCGTTCGACAAGAACGACGACGCGGTGGGCACCGGCATGGTCGGCGCTCCGGCCTGCGGCGACGTGATGAAGCTGCAGATCAAGGTGAACGAGGCGGGTGTGATTGAAGACGCCAAGTTCAAGACGTACGGCTGCGGTTCGGCTATCGCGTCGTCGTCGCTGGTGACCGAATGGGTCAAGGGCAAGACCGTTGACCAGGCACTGGGCATCAAGAACACGCAGATCGCCGAGGAACTGGCGCTGCCGCCCGTGAAGATCCATTGCTCGATCCTCGCCGAGGATGCCATCAAGGCGGCCGTCGAGGATTACAAGAAGAAGCACGGCGGCGCCGCCGAGCAGAAGGCCGCCTGACGCGGCCTGAGAGGCAACGATGATCACAATGACCGAAAAGGCGGCGAAGCACGTCGCCCGCTATCTGGAACGCCGTGGCAAGGGCGTGGGCCTGCGCGTGGGCGTGAAGACCACCGGCTGCTCCGGGCTGGCGTACAAGCTGGAATACGTGGACGAAGTGCTGCCCGAGGACCAGGTGTTCGAGACGCAGGGCATCAAGGTGATCGTGGATCCGAAGAGCCTGCCGTACATCGACGGCACGGAACTGGACTTCGCGCGCGAAGGGTTGAATGAAGGTTTCCGCTTCAACAACCCCAACGTCAAGGACGAGTGCGGCTGCGGTGAGTCGTTCCGGGTCTGATCACCGGGCACCCCGCCAAGGCAGGGGAATGCAACAAGGGGGCGGCGTGGCCGCTCCTTTTTGTTGGGGAAGGTTTTGAAAGACGATTTTTTCTCGCTGTTCGGCTTGCCGGTCCGCTTCGAAGTGGATCAGGCGTCACTGGATGAGGCGTATCGCACCGTGCAGTCGCAGGCGCACCCGGACCGATTCGCCAAGGCCGGCGACGCCGAGCGGCGCGTGGCCATGCAATGGGCCGCGCACGCCAATGAAGCCTATCGCACGCTGCGGCAGCCGCTGAAGCGGGCCATTTACCTGCTCTCGCTGCGCGGCGTGGATATCCAGGCGGAGAACAACACCGCCATGGCCCCGGCGTTCCTGATGCAGCAGATGGAATGGCGCGAGGCGCTGCAGGAGGCCGTGGAAGACCGCGCCGCCGACCGGCTGGACGCGCTGCTGCGCGACCTGCGCCAGGAACGGCGCGAGCGCCTGGCCGCGCTGGGCGCGCTGCTGGATGCCGGCGACAATGACGCCGCCAGCGCCGCGGCGCGGCAACTGATGTTCATCGAGAAGATCGAACACGACACCAGCGAGGCGATTGACCGGCTGGAAGGCTAGGCGCCCCGGCCGGGCATCGCCCCACAAGAACACGCGAAGACTCATCATGGCACTGCTCCAGATTTCCGAACCCGGCATGTCGCCGGCGCCACACCAGCGGCGCCTGGCGGTCGGCATCGACCTTGGCACCACCAATTCGCTGGTGGCCGCCGTGCGCAACAGCATTCCCGAGGTGCTCGGCGACGAGCGCGGCCGCCCGCTGCTGCCGTCGGTGGTGCGCTACCTGCCCGACCGTACCGCGCACATCGGCTACCGCGCGCAGGACGAGGCCGTGCGCGACCCCAAGAACACCATCGTCTCCGTCAAGCGCTTCATGGGCCGTGGCCTGCGTGACGTGGCCCATATCGAGCACAGCCCGTACGACTTTGTCGATGCGCCCGGCATGGTGCAGATCAAGACCGCCGCCGGCGTCAAGAGCCCGGTGGAGGTCTCGGCCGAGATCCTGGCCACGCTGCGCCAGCGCGCCGAGGATTCACTCGGCGACGATCTGGTCGGCGCGGTGATCACGGTGCCGGCCTATTTCGACGAAGCCCAGCGCCAGGCTACCAAGGACGCGGCCCAGCTGGCCGGCCTGGAAGTGCTGCGCCTGCTGAACGAGCCCACGGCGGCGGCCATCGCCTACGGCCTGGACAATGCGGCCGAGGGCATCTATGCGGTCTACGACCTGGGCGGCGGCACGTTCGACATCTCGGTGCTCAAGCTGACCAAGGGCGTGTTCGAGGTGATGTCCACCGGCGGCGACTCCGCGCTCGGGGGTGACGATTTCGACCAGCGCCTGCTGTGCTGGACCGTGGAGCAGGCCGGTCTGCAGCCGCTGTCGGCCGAAGACACGCGCCTGCTGATGGTGCGGGCGCGCGCCGCCAAGGAAGCCTTGTCCGAGAACGACAGCACCGTGATCGACGCGGTGCTGGCCAGCGGCGAGATCGTGCACCTGCCGCTGACCGCATCGCAATTCAACGACATCACCGCGCACCTGGTGCAGAAGACGCTGGCCCCGGTACGCAAGGCGCTGCGCGACGCGGGCGTGGGTGTCGACGAAGTCAAGGGTGTGGTGCTGGTGGGCGGCGCCACGCGCATGCCGTCCATCCGCAAGGCCGTAGGCAACCACTTCGGCCAGACGCCGCTGACCAATCTCGACCCGGACAAGGTGGTGGCGCTGGGCGCGGCCATGCAGGCGAACCTGCTGGCCGGCAATCATGCGCCGGGCGAGGACTGGCTGCTGCTGGACGTGATTCCGCTCTCGCTGGGCGTGGAGACCATGGGCGGCCTGGTCGAGAAGATCATCCCGCGCAACAGCACCATTCCGGTGGCGCGCGCGCAGGAGTTCACCACGTTCAAGGACGGCCAGACCGCCATGGCCATTCACGTGCTGCAAGGCGAGCGCGAACTGGCGAGCGATTGCCGGTCGCTGGCGCGCTTCGAGCTGCGCGGCATTCCGCCGATGGTGGCCGGCGCGGCGCGCATCCGCGTGACGTACCAGGTGGATGCCGATGGCCTGCTGTCGGTGTCCGCGCGCGAGATGCATTCGGGCGTGGAGGCAGCGGTCACGGTCAAGCCGTCGTACGGGCTGGCCGATGACGACATCGCGCGCATGCTCCAGGACAGCTTCCGCGAGGCCGAGCACGACATGAAGACCCGCGCGCTGGCCGAGGAACGCGTGGATGCCGAGCGGCTGGTGGAAGCCACCACGCGCGCGCTGGAGGTGGATGGCGACCTGCTGTCCGCCGAGGAACGCGCCACCGTGAACGCGCTGATCGCCAATGTGCGCCAAATTGCAACGGGCGACGATCATCACGCGATCAAGGCGGCCGTGGAGAAGCTATCGCACGGCACCGACGAATTTGCCGCGCGCCGCATGGACCGCTCGATCAAGAGCGCGCTGGCGGGGCGCAAGGTGCAGGAACTGGGCTGAAGCCCGTCACCGCCGCACCGGACGGATCAAGTCATACCAGGACAGACATGCCACAAATCATCGTATTGCCTCATGTGGAACTGTGCCCCGAGGGGGCCGTGTTCGAGGCGTCCCCGGGCACCAGCATCTGCGACGCGCTGCTGAACAACGGCATCGAGATCGAGCATGCGTGCGAGAAGTCGTGCGCGTGCACCACGTGCCACGTGGTGGTGCGCGAGGGCTTCAACTCGCTGGAGGACGCCGAGGAGAAGGAAGAAGACCTGTTGGACAAGGCCTGGGGCCTGGAGCCGAACTCGCGCCTGTCGTGCCAGGCGCTGGTGGCGGACGAGGACCTGACCGTGGAAATCCCCAAATACACGATCAACTACGCCAAGGAAGGCCACTGAGATGAAATGGACGGACACCTACGATATTGCCGCGGCGCTCTATGACAAGTATTCCGATGTGGACCCGGTGACGGTGCGCTTCACGCAACTGCGCCAGTGGGTGCTGGAGCTCGACGATTTCGACGATTTGCCGGAGCGCTCGGGCGAGAAGATTCTCGAGGCGATCCAGGCCGCTTGGATCGAGGAAGCGCAGTAATCGTAGAAACGCCAAGAAAACGGCCGCGCCGGCATCGAAGCCGGCGCGGCCGTTTTTTTAGGGTTTTCGCCCCTCTCCCTTTGGGAGAGGGGCGGGGGAGAGGGTCGGCGTAGCAAATTGCCTACGCCGCTGGTCCTGGTCTCTCACCCAGTCACCAACACCCCCCGTTCCATGTGCACGCGCTGGCCCACATCCACGCCCGGGGGATTCTGGTAGGTGAACGTACGGTGCGTGCCGTCATCCATCTGCACGCTCACGCGGTACGCCTTGTCCTTGTTCACGTGCTTTTCCACGACGTTGCCGGCGTAGCCGCCAGCCGCCGCCCCGGCCACGGTGCCGAGGATCCGGCCATTGCCGCTGCCGATCTGGTTCCCCAGCAGCCCGCCGACCACGGCGCCGCCCACGGCGCCCACGCCGCTGGTGGGCTTTTCCGTTTCCACGACCGTCACGGCCGTCACGCGACCTGCCGTATGGCTGGGCCTGGGGGCGGGGCGTTCATCGGGCGCCGCACGCTGGGCCGGCTGGCCTTGCGGGGCCTGTTCGGCCGGTTGGGTTTGCTGGGCTTGCCGGACCGGCGGCGGCGCGGCGTTCTGCGCCTGCTGCATGTCATAGGCCGGCGGGCGCGTGGTCGATCCCGGCGGCGGGGTGGTCTGGCTGGCAACCGGCGCCGCGTAGTCGGTGGCGCCCTGGTTGGCCTTGGTGATCGGCAGCACGCCGGTCACGGCCGCCACGGCGGTCAGGCTGGCAATCACCACCGCCACGGCGGCGGCCCCGATCAGCGGGTGCAGGCGGCGCTGCGGCGGCAGCGGGGTAGGGGTGCCCGGGGTGGCGGGAAGCCGATCTTGCATTGTTGTTCTCCAGTTGACCGGGGTACCGGTCCATGCCCCAAGTTTGGCCGAACCCGTGCCCGATTTCCGTTCGATTTTGTAAGTATCTGTAGCGGGGAAATCCGTTTCAAATCATGGGGTTAAGCCCCTGTCGGAGAGCGTCCCGCAGCCCCCGTTGTAACAACCCTGGCGGCTGAAAGCAAAACGCCCCGCCGGTTGGGGCGGGGCGCGACGCGGCACAGCGGTCCAACCGCCGCGGGTCAGTCCTCGCGGCGCAGGTGCGGGAACAGGATGACGTCGCGGATGTTCGGGCTGTCGGTCAGCAGCATGACCAGACGGTCGATGCCGATGCCGCAGCCGCCCGTGGGAGGCATGCCGTACTCCAGCGCGCGGATGTAGTCGGCGTCGAAATACATCGCCTCCTCGTCGCCGGCATCCTTCTGCTCCACCTGCTTGCGGAAGCGTTCGGCCTGGTCCTCGGCATCGTTCAGTTCCGAGAAACCGTTGGCGATCTCGCGGCCCGTGATGAACAGCTCGAAACGCTCGGTGATGCCCGGCACAGTGTCCGAGGCGCGCGCCAGCGGCGACACTTCCACCGGATAGTCGACGATGAACGTGGGCTCCCAGAGCTGGCTCTCGGCGGTTTCCTCGAACAGCACCAGTTGCAGCGTGCCCAGGCCCGCGTTCAGGAACTGCGGGGCGCTCGTATTCACGCCAAATTTCTTCAGTTCCGTGCGCAGGAAGTCGGCATCGGCCAGTTGTGCGTCGGTGTACTGGGGCGCGAATTTCTGGATGGCCTGGCAGATCGTCAGGCGATGGAACGGCTTGGCCAGATCCAGTTCGCGGCCCTGGTAGGTCACCGTGGCGCTGCCGCGCGCATCGATGGCCGCCTTGCGGATCAGGTCCTCGGTGAAGTCCATCAGCCAGCGGTAGTCCGTGTAGGCTGCGTAGAACTCCATCATCGTGAACTCGGGGTTGTGGCGCGGGCTCACCCCCTCGTTACGGAAATTACGATTGATCTCGAACACGCGCTCGAAGCCGCCCACCACCAGGCGCTTCAGGTAGAGCTCAGGCGCGATGCGCATGAACATCTGCATGTCCAGCGCGTTGTGGTGCGTGATGAACGGCTTGGCCGCCGCGCCGCCCGGAATCGGGTGCAGCATCGGCGTTTCCACTTCCATGAAGCCGGCATCGGCCATATGGCGGCGCAGCGACGAAATGGCGTTGGTACGAGCCCGGAACGTGGCGCGCGTCTCGGGCGAGACGATCAGGTCCACATAACGCTGGCGGTACCGGGTTTCCTGGTCGGCCAGGCCGTGGAACTTGTCCGGCAGCGGGCGCAGCGACTTCGAGAGCAGGCGCAGCTCGCGCACCTGCACCGACAGTTCGCCCTTGTTGGTGCGAAACAGCTCGCCGCGCGCGCTGATGATGTCGCCCAGGTCCCAGTGCTTGAACGCGGCGTAGACGTCTTCGCCCACCTTGTCGCGCGTGACGTAGAACTGGATCTGGCCGCTGCCGTCCTGCACCGTGGCAAAGCTGGCCTTGCCCATCACGCGCTTGAGCATCATGCGGCCGGCGATGGCCACTTCCACCGGCTGGGCTTCCAGCGTGGCCTGGTCGGTCTCGCCGTACTGCGCGTGCAGCGCGGCCGCCTGGTGCGTGGGGCGGAAGTCATTGGGAAAGGCCACGCCTTGCTGGCGCAGGGCCTGCAGTTTCTCGCGCCGCTCCGCGATGATCTTGTTTTCGTCGGCGGCAGGTGTGTCGGCGGCTGGGGCGCGGTTCGGTTCGGTCATGATGTGTCGGTGATTCGCGCGGGTCGGGGTGCGCGCAGTTCGGTTCAGTAATTGCGGATGTCGTCGAGTTCGGTCTTGCCGAAGTCAGGACGGTCCAGATAGGCCACGATGCGCCGCGCCGTGTCTTCGGGCGATGCCAGCTGGTCGTTGGCCTTGAGGTCGCGGAAGCGTTGCACCTGGGCGAAGTCCGCGCCGCGGATGGTTTCCTGCATGCCGGTATCCAACACGCCCGGCGCCAGCGCCACGGCCCGCACAGTGCGCGGCTCGGGCGTGCCGGCATACTCGGCGTTGACCGAGCGGATAAACATGTCGAGCGCGGCCTTGCCGGCGCAATAGGCGCTCCAGCCCGGCACCGGGTTGCGCGCGGCGCCCGACGAGATCGCCAGCACCTTGCGCGGGCAGTCGAAGCGGGCGCTGCGATCGAGGAACGCGCCGGTCATCGTCATCGGCGTGGCCAGGTTGGTCAACAGGTGCGGGATCAGCGTGGCTTCGTACAACTGGGTGATCGGACCAATCGGCTCCACCATGCCGGCATTGAGGATCAGCGTCACGCTGGCCGGCTTGTCTTCCACGGCGTCCAGCACGCTGCCCAGCCAGCCGGCCGCCGCGCCGGGCTGCGACAGGTCCTGCAGGTGCCAGGCCACGGGGATGCCGCTGGCCGTGGCATCGGCCTCCAGTTCGGGGGAGCGGCTGCGCGCCACGCAGATCACGCGGTTGCCCGGTTTCAGCAGCGCGCGGGTCAGTGCCGCACCCAGGCCGCGCGATGCGCCCGTGACGATGTAGAGATGGATACCTGCGCTCATGGTGCCCCGGAAGGTCGAAGTGGATCGAAGTTGAATCGAAATTGGACGAAATTGAGCAAGTGGCGAAGATCAGCGCGTCGCCCGCCGGGCGGGAGGCGCGCTGGTCCGCTTACAAGCCCTGTTTCAGGCTGGCCTCGATGAACGGATCAAGGTCGCCGTCCAGCACCTTCTGGGTATTGGACATTTCCACATTGGTGCGCAAATCCTTGATCCGGCTCTGGTCCAGCACGTACGAGCGGATCTGGTGGCCCCAGCCCACATCGGTCTTGCCGGCTTCCAGCTTGTCGGCCTCGGCCTGGCGCTTGCGCATCTCGTGCTCGTACAGGCGCGACTTCAGCATCGACATGGCCTCGGCACGGTTGCGGTGCTGCGAACGGTCGTTCTGGCACTGCACGACGATGCCCGTGGGGATGTGTGTAATCCGCACGGCCGAGTCCGTCTTGTTGATGTGCTGGCCGCCCGCGCCCGAGGCGCGGTAGGTATCCACGCGCAGGTCGGCAGGGTTGACCTCCACCTCGAACGAGTCGTCCACCTCGGGGTAGACGAACACCGACGAGAACGACGTATGGCGGCCGCCCGACGAATCGAACGGCGACTTGCGCACCAGGCGATGCACGCCGGTCTCGGTCCGCAGGTAGCCGAACGCGTAGTCGCCCTCGATCTTGATCGTGGCGCTCTTGATGCCGGCCACGTCGCCCTCGGATTCTTCCAGCACCTCGGCCTTGAAGCCCTTGCGCTCGCAGTACTTCAGGTACTGGCGCAGCAGCATCGACGCCCAGTCGCACGCCTCGGTGCCGCCGGCGCCGGCCTGGATGTCGATGAACGCGTTGGCCTGGTCCATCTCGCCCGAGAACATGCGGCGGAACTCCATGCCCGCGACGATCTCCTCGAAGCCCTTGACGTCGGTCTCGATGGACTCCATCGTCTCGTCATCGGCTTCCTCGCGCGCAAGCTCGAACAGCTCGTCGGCGCCGGCCAGGTCGTCCGTCAGCTTGCCGAGGACGTGTACCACGGCCTCGATCGCTTTCTTTTCCTTGCCCAGGTCCTGGGCCCGCTTGGGGTTGTTCCAGACCTCGGGGTCTTCCAGCTCGCCGTTGACTTCGTCCAGGCGTCCTACCTTGACATCGTAGTCAAAGATACCCCCGTAGATCTTCCGTCCGGGAACGGAGATCGGAGATGGCACCGGAGATGGCGTTGAGGCGTTCGGCTTCCATGATGTTCCTGCGCGTCCAAAACCTTGAATTATAGCGGATCGGCGCCGTAAATCCCGCAAGGGATGGCCGCGCGCGGCATCGCGGCGACAGCCGGGGCGCGAACGGTTCGCGCTGCGAACGGTCTACTACGGGACCGCGACGCCACATCGGCGACAATATTGGGCATCAACAGGAGTGAACCCGGACGCATGACAGCAAGCCACCACGCCAGGCCACAGGCCAGACAACAGTCCAGACAATGCGACTTCGCAGCCCGGCGCCGGATGCTGGGCCGGCTGACCGCGGCATCGATGACCGCTCTCATGGCCACGCTGCTGGCCGCCTGCGGCACCACGCCGACCGAGCCGGCGCCCGACGGCTTCTACCGTGTGGAGCGTGGCGACACGCTGTACTCGATCGCCCGGCGCAACCGGCGCTCGGTGGCCGAGCTGGCGCGCTGGAACGACCTGGCGAATACCGATCAGATCGAGGTCGGGCAACTGATCCGGGTCCGGCCACCGGCCGGGGCCTCGGGCTCGGCGGCGGCCCCATCGGAAAAATCTGAAAAGCCGGCCAGACAAGCCGAGACGGCGCCGTCCCGGCCGCCCGCGAACGCGATCAAGCTGCAATGGCCGGCCGATGGCCGTGTGACGGGCCGGTTCTCGCCGCCGTCCGAGAAGGGCCTGCGGATCGAGGTGCCGGCCAACGGCACGGTGCGCGCCGCCGCGGCCGGGTGGGCCATCCACGTGGGCACGCTGCGCGGCTACGGCATGCTGGTTATCGTGAAACACAGCGACGACTGGCTGACGGTGTACGGCAACCTGGACAAGCCGCTGGTCAAGGAAGGCGCGCGGGTGACCACGGGGCAGGAGATCGGCAGCATGGCGAGCGCGGCGGAACTGCACTTCGAGGTGCGCGGGGGCGGCAAGCCGGTGAACCCGGCGGATTATCTGCCGGCGCGGGGGTGAGGGCTTGCCTTGAGGTTCACTGAGCGTCCGGCTTGGCGGGCTTGGGCGCCTTGAACGGCTTGATCACGTATTTCTCGCCATGCTTGCGGCAGTCGTTGGCGACGTCGTGCCACCAGGCTTCGGTAACTAAATAGGTACTGCCGTTGATGTCGTCGGGGGTCGGTACGGTATCCGTAGCCAGTTCGAGATGACGGTTCGACATGACGAGGCTCTGGTATACGTATTCGGGATAGCGGCTTCCTCCCCACAGGATCAGGGTTTGCTCTTCCCGCCAGTGAACCCAGACCTGCTTTCGTCCATCCGACCATTTGTAGCCAATGACGCAAAAGCGATTGCGCTGGTTGTTTTTGCCGAATGTCGCGAGAAAATACCGCATGGCACTCGGGGGATTCCGGTAATAAGGGCTCTCGGAAACCTTGAATCGGCTGGCAGGTGTCTCGGCAAAGCCTGAGGGCAGGCTTTCGCGGGCGTGGCTGTTGAGAAAAACGGTTGCCAGCAGAGCAAGAGATATGTGTTTCAGCTTCATAAACTACCTCTGGCGCGTAAGATCGACTTTTGGCTGCAAGCTGCTCAGGAATGCGTCAGTGAGGGCATAAAAATCCTGTCCTCGCTTGCTCTGGAATTTCTTGAAATTTTGACCCGGGTCGCGAGAGTCCTTGGTGCGCCATGCATACAGGCCGGTTGGGCTTGGATCTGCGCCAATCTCCTCGCCCCTTGCAACCGCTATCGCGGTGGCCACGTACACCATATATTCCTTTTGCCGCCCATGGGTTCCATCGTGGGCAATATCGAGTGTGCGATTGATCAGTTGGTTTTGAAGGGCCGCAATGGTCGGATAATTCTCGAAGCCCTCTACTTGGTTTTTTCCCTTGATCAAGGTGGTCAAATCAGTCGCGCCGCGTGCAGCGAAATGCTGAGGGCCAAGTCTTAGCCGATTGCGTAGGACATGCACCATCCATTGCATGCTTTCGCGTGCTTCGCTCTGGTTTACGTATTTCTCGTGGTCCGGACTGGCATTTTCTACGATCAACATCCGCGCAAGAATGCCCGCCTCGGTATTCGATTCCGGTAGAACGAGCTTAGGCGCAACTTCGACAGTCAGCCTCGCCGTATTGATGTCCTTATGTTGCGGTCGCCCTTGCGCATCGGTCACATAAGCGTCCACATGGACTACACGCCGGCACACGATGCTGTGTTCCTGGACTTCAAGCCGAAGGACTTGCTCGATATTCTTGTCGTTGACTTTCAGCGGTACGACCCTCAACGCGCTGTCCGAGCTTTTCAGAACAAGGTGTTTCCTGTTCGGCCCGAGACCGGAAACCCTGAGCTGAAGCCGATTGCCGGGAAAGAGGGTGACTTGCGCGCCGACGAGCGCGCCGTTGCTGCGCAGCAGCCTGGCCATGTTGCCTCGAGTGGAAAGGATGAGGCAACCATTGTTCAGAAGCGGAGCCGCCGGGTAAATCGTAAAACCGTGGATTTGTGTACCAGATGTTCACGGCTTTGCCGGCGCGACCGTTCACTGCGCGTGTTCGATCACCAGTTGCACGCGCGTGACGCCATTGAATGTGTTGTTGTCCAGCCGGTAGGCCACCGTCGCGCTGGCGCCGCCCAGCGCATCGGAGTGGTTGAACCAGATCGCGTCGAACCGCTGGCTGCCGCGTCCCAGTTGCAGCTTCAGATGCTTGCCCTTGAGCACGGTTTGGCGAATCACGTCGAATTCCCCGCAGAACGTCGGCGGCGGGAAGCCCTGGCCCCACACCTGTCCCTCTAGCAATGCGACGAATTCCGGGCTGAAGCACGCATCCTCGATATCGCCATCGGTCTCGATCACGCGCGCCAGCTGGTCTTCCGTCAGCCATTCTCGGCCAACGGCCTCGAATGCCGACACGAACGTATCGAAGTCCGCTGCACGCAGCGTCAGGCCCGCCGCCATCGCATGTCCGCCAAATTTCACGAGTAGCCCGGGATGACGCTTCGACACCAGGTCCAGCGCATCGCGCAGGTGGAAACCGGGGATGGACCGGCCCGAGCCCTTGATGTGTTCTTCGTCGCCCGGCGCAAACGTAATGGTCGGCCGGTGGAATTTCTCCTTGAGCCGCGACGCGACGATGCCGATCACCCCCTGGTGCCACGTGCCGTTGAACACGCTGACCGTGTAGCGCGATGCCGGATCGGGCCCCGCCAGCGGCTGCTCCAGGATCTGCAATGCCTCTTGCTGCATGCCGGCCTCGATGTCGCGGCGCTCGCGGTTCATGCCGTCGAGTTCCTGGGCGATTTCCCACGCGCGGTTCGGATCGTCGGTCAGCAGGCATTCAATGCCCAGCGACATGTCGGCCAGCCGTCCCGCGGCATTGAGCCGGGGCCCAAGGCCGAAGCCCAGGTCGAACGTGTTGGCGCGCGAAGCCTCGCGGCCCGCGGCGCGGAACAGTGCCGCCACGCCCGGATGCATGCGGCCGGCGCGCATCCGGCGCAGGCCCTGGGCCACCAGGATGCGGTTGTTGGCGTCCAGCTTCACGACGTCCGCCACGGTGCCCAGCGCCACGAGGTCAAGCAGGGTCTGCAGCGGCGGCTGGGTGGCCTGCGTGAACACGCCGCGGCGGCGCAGTTCGGCGCGCAGGGCCAGCAGCACATAGAACATCACGCCCACGCCTGCCAGGTTCTTGCTCGGGAATTCGCAGCCCGGCTGGTTCGGATTGACGATGACCGCCGCATCCGGCAACTCGGTGCCGGGCAGGTGGTGATCGGTCACTACCACGTCGATGCCCAGCGCGTTGGCCGCCGCCACGCCATCGACCGAGGCAATGCCGTTGTCCACCGTCACGATCACGTCTGGCCGCTGCTGGGCGGCCAGCGCCACGATCTCGGGCGTCAGCCCGTAGCCGTACTCGAAGCGGTTGGGCACGATAAAGTCCACGCGCGCCCCCAGCATGCGCAGCCCGCGCACGCCCACGGCGCAGGCGGTGGCGCCGTCGCAGTCGTAGTCGGCCACGATCAGCAGCTTGCGGTTGGCCGCGATGGCATCGGCCAGGTACTCGGCCGCGTGGCCGATGCCCTTCATGGTCGTTGGCGGCGTCAGTTCCGGCAGCTCGGTGGCCAGCTCGGACGGGTGCAGTACGCCGCGCGCGGACAGGATCCGGGCCAGCGTCGGGTGCATCCCCGAGGCGGCCAGCACGCCGGCGTGGGGTTCGGAATAGGAGCGGATAGCGATCCGGGTCATGGTCGTTCGTCCAAAAAACGGGCGTGAAAATGCGGATCAGGCCGCCATGGCCAGGTCGGAAAGCAGGGCGCGCCAGTCGCCGCGCGCGCCAAGGCCGCGCCAGAACTTGCGCAAGTCGGCGCGCCGCACGGTGAATTCGGCAAAGTGATTCTCGCCGCCCAGCACCAGCGTCACACCCATGACCCGGCCGTCCGCCAGCGCGGCCAGCACCGGGGCAAACCAGTCGGCATCGAGCGTATGCATGCGCTCGAGCCAGAGGCCCCAGTCCTGGGCGATATGCGCCTCGGTGGCGCTGTCGAGCATCGCCATCACGTGGCCGCCGGCCGTCGCAATATCCTCAAACCGGGCCGGCCGCGGATCGAGCAGGCTGTCGCCGGCCAGCGCCAGGCCGGCCAGGAACGGGTCGTCGGTAAGCACGACATCGGCCAGGCGGTTGACGAGGCTGAGCTTGCCGCCGCCATGGAGCCAGACCGAATTGACCGGGAGCCGGCCCTCGGCCTCGCGTGCCTGGTTGACCGGGTGGTCGTGCCAGGTCATCTGGATTTCGTTCTGGAGCCGCCGCCAATCGCGCGCCCGCGCGCCGGCCTGGAGCCAGATATCGATATTGCGGCCCGTGGCGCGCACCGGCGTGGTGGATTCCAACTCGCCGAACGTGTCCTCGGCCGCGTACCAGCGGGCGGGGTGGGGGGCATCCAGCGCGATGCCGGACTCGCGGAGCAGGCCGTCGATGGCGGCGCGCAGCGCGGCGGATTCGTCGGGGCGGATGTCGACCTGGTCCGGATGCATCAGCACCAGATGGTCGCGCGCCGCGTGGATATGGACCGGCTGCAGGCAGGCCCAGCCCTGGTCCTCCTGGGCTCCCTCTTCGGCCAGTGCCGTGGCGGGCGGGCCGTCCGTGGCGCGTTGCCGCAGGTCGGCCAGCCGCATGAACGGCGCGGTCGGCACGCGGCGGGTGTCCAGGCCGGCCCGTCCGGCCAGCCAGCGTTCCTGTGGCAGGGAGCGCAGGAACGGGTCGTCGTGCGTTTCACGCGCGCCCGGGGTGGCGCGGGTCAGCAACTTTCCGAGCGCCGGCAACTCCAACTGCCGCAGCAGCGCGCCGGGCACGACGTCGTCCGTGGCGTCGTTGCCGGCGCCAGGCGGGACGGAAAAGGGCACAATCAGGGTCAGGTGCGTCATCATGGTTGCCGAGATTGTAAACTTCCGGCTGGCCGGCGCCAGTTTTCCGTCACCCAAGGGGGCGGATGGCCCGCCGGCGCTTCTTCCGAACAACAGGACTCCTCTTGAACATTCCCTACGAGTGGCAGATCGGCTGGCGATACACCCGCGCAAGCAAGCGCGCCAGCCGCAATACGTTCATTTCGTTCATCTCCATGATCTCGATGCTTGGCATCGCGCTGGGCGTGGCGGCGCTGATTGTCGTGCTGTCGGTGATGAACGGTTTCCAGAAGGAGGTGCGCGACCGCATGCTGTCGGTGCTGGCGCATATCGAGGTCATCGCCCCCGGCCCGCTGCCGGACTGGCAGAAGACCGCCGCCGAGGCCATGCGGAACAAGGAGGTGGTGGGGGCGGCGCCCTATGTGGCGGCGCAGGCCATGCTCACGCGCGAGGACGCGGTGCGCGGCGTGCTGCTGCGCGGCGTGGACCCGGCCCAGGAGCCCAAGGTTTCCGACGTCGGCAACCAGTTCCGTGCCGGCAGCATGAATGCGCTGGTGCCGGGCGGCTTCGGCATTGCGCTGGGCAACGAACTCGCCAACGCCATGGGCGTGCGCGTGGGCGATAAAGTGACGTTGGTGGCACCCCAGGGCACCATCACGCCGGCCGGCGTACTGCCGCGCCTCAAGCAATTCACCGTGATCGGCGTGTTCTCGTCGGGCCACTACGAATTCGACAGCGCGCTGGCGCTGATCGACATCGAGGATGCCGAGACCCTGTTCCGCCAATCCGGCCCGACCGGCGTGCGGCTGAAGCTCGCCGACATGCAGCGTGCGCCGCAGGTGGCCCAGGAATTGGCCGGCACGATGAGCGGCGAGCTGTACCTGCGTGACTGGTCCAAGCAGAACCGGAACTGGTTTGCCGCCGTGCAGACCGAAAAGCGCATGATGTTCATCATCCTGACGCTGATCATCGCGGTGGCCGCCTTCAACCTGGTTTCCACGCTGGTCATGACCGTGACCGACAAGCAGGCCGATATCGCCATCCTGCGCACGATGGGCGCCCAGCCGCGCTCGATCATGAAGATCTTCATCGTCCAGGGCGTGGCCATCGGTTTCATCGGCACGGTGCTCGGCGTGCTTGGCGGCACGCTGATCGCGGCCAATATCGACGTGATCGTGCCTTTTATCGAACGGGTGCTGCATGTGCAGTTCCTGCCGCGCGACATCTATTTCATCAGTGAACTGCCCTCGGACCCCCGCTTGAACGACATCGCCACCATCGGCATCATCTCCTTCGTGCTGGCCACGCTGGCCACGATCTATCCCAGCTGGCGCGCCGCGCGCGTGAACCCGGCGGAGGCGCTCCGCTATGAGTAATACGATGACCGACGCGATGAGCGACACCCCGCTGCTCCAGGAAGCCGCCGCCATCCCGGGCGTGCCCGGCGTGGCGATACAGTCCGGCAAGCCGGTGCTCGTGGCCGAGGGCCTGAGCAAGCGCTTTCACCAGGGCGGCCTTGACGTCGAGGTGCTGCGCGGTGTTGACGTGCGCGTGGACGCCGGCGAGAAAGTGGCTATAGTCGGCGCGTCCGGCTCGGGCAAGTCCACGCTGCTGCACGTGCTGGGCGGTCTGGACAACCCCGACTCCGGCCGCGTGGCATTGTTGGGCAAGCCGTTCACGTCGCTGCGCGAGAGCGAACGCAACGCCGTGCGCAACCGCGCGCTGGGCTTTGTCTACCAGTTCCACCACCTGCTGCCCGAGTTCACGGCCCTCGACAACGTTGCCATGCCGATGCGCATCCGCGGGCTCAAGGAGCGCGAGGCGCGCGCCGCCGCCCAGGCAATGCTCGAACGCGTGGGCCTGGGCGGGCGTGCCAGGCACCGGCCCGGCGAGCTGTCGGGCGGCGAACGCCAGCGCGTGGCCATCGCCCGGGCGCTGGTCGGGCAGCCGGCCTGCGTGCTGGCCGACGAGCCCACCGGCAACCTCGACGACCACACGGCGGGCGGCGTGTACGACCTGATGCTCGAGCTCTCGCGCACGCTGGGCACCAGCTTCGTCATCGTCACGCACGATACGGACCTGGCCGGACGCTGCGACCGCGTGCTGCGCCTGCGCGACGGGCATCTGCATCGCGAGCGCTGATTTCCTCCCCGCCTTATCGCCCAACGGTATCGCCCAACCTTCTCACACGACGCGCCGCCCGCCATGTGGATCGACACCCACTGCCACCTTGACGCCAGCGAGTTCGATGCCGACCGCGACGGCGTCACGCGCGCGGCCGCCCGGGCCGGTGTCTCGGGCATCGTGCTGCCGGCCGTGGCGGTGTCCAACTTCGACGCCGTGCGCGCGCTGGCGCATGCCGATGCCCAGGCAGGCGGCGGCGCGCCCCGCGCGTCTTGTGTCTACGCGCTGGGCATCCACCCGCTCCGCACGCCCGGCGCCGGGCAGGCAGACCTGGACGAATTGCGACGACAGGTGGCCGCGTCGATGGGCGATCCGCGCTTTGTCGCCATCGGCGAGATCGGCCTCGACTTCTTCGTCCCGGGCCTGGACGCCGCGCACCAGACCTGGCTCTACACCGAGCAGGTGAAGATCGCGCGCGACTTCGACCTTCCGGTACTGCTGCACGTGCGCAAGTCGCAGGACCAGGTCTTTGCGCAGTTGCGCCGCATGGGCGTGCGGCAGGGCATCGCGCACGCATTCAACGGCAGCGACGAACAGGCGCGCCGCTTCATCGAGCACGGCATGAAGCTCGGCTTCGGCGGCAACCTGACCTTCTCCCGCGCCAGGCAGATCCGCCGGCTGGCGACCGATCTGCCGATCGCGTCTATCGTGCTCGAAACCGACGCGCCCGACCTCGCGCCGGCATGGCTCTCCGACGATCAGTTCGGCGAACAACACAAGGCACGCAACACGCCGGGCGAGGCGGCGGGCGTGGCGCGCGTGCTGGGCGAACTGCGCGGCCTGGCCGAACGCGAGCTGGCGCACATCATGTGGCAGAACTCGGTGGCGGCACTGCCGCGTCTGGCGGCGTTTGCAGACATCATGGCGCCGCGCTGAACGCGTGGCAAGACGTCCGCCGCAGATTTAACCTTCTGCCACAAAAACACATTGTTCGTTAACGTTTGACGACCGTCGCGCACGGTACAACTACGCCATCGGATCTGGATTCCGGGAGGTGCGATGCGTGCTGTGCTGTTGGCGTTCGTAGCAGGTTGCTGGGTGCTGCAGCAGCAGGCGGCATTGCCGTCGGCATGGCCGTGGCTGTGGCCGTCAGCGGCGGGGGCCATCGGGGTGGCGGGGGCGTGGCTGTTGTTGCGGTGGCGCCGGCGGCATGGGCGCGGCGTGGAAGAAGGACGGGCTTCATCGGGTGGGGTGCGGGAGCGGTGCGCGGCCGTGGTCGTGGTGATGGGCATGGCGGGGCTAGCGCTGGCCGCGGGGTTCGGCTGGGCGGCCTGGCGCGCCGAACTCAGGGTGGAGGAATGGCTCGACCCCGCGCTGACGGGGCGGGACATCGCCGTGGAAGGCATGGTTGCGGGACTGCCCGATGTGGCGAGCCAGGGCACGCGCTTCCGCTTCGCGGTGACGCGGTCGGACGTGGAGCGATTGCCGCCCCGGTTGCTGCTGACCTGGCGCGATGCCCCGGGGGCATTGCAGCCGGGCCAGCGGTACCGGTTGACGGTACGGCTGCGCCGGCCGCGCGGACTCGCCAATCCGCATGGGTTCGACTACGCGTACTGGCTGTTGTCCGAGGGCATCGGCGCAACGGGGTATGTACGCGCGGGCGCGTCTCCGGATGAGGCGGGGCCGATGTCGGGCCCGATCCTGGGCCCGATCCCGTGGCCGATCCGCATCGAAGCGTGGCGCGCCCGCCTGCGCGACCACCTCCGTGCGGCGTTGCCGCCGGACGCGCGCTTCGGCGCCGTGCTGGTGGCGCTGGTGATCGGGGACCAGCGTGGCATCGCGCAGGCGGACTGGGAGGTGTTCCGGCGGACCGGCATTGCCCACCTCGTGAGCATATCGGGGCTGCATATCACGATGATCTCGGGCGCGGCCGGCGCGCTGGCGCAGGCGTTGTGGCGGCGCTCTTTCGGGCTGGGACGGCGCTTGCGCCGGCCGCTGCCGCTGATCTGGCCCGCCCAGCAGGCGGCGCTCGTGGTCGCCGTGCTGACGGCGCTTGGCTATGGCCTCATTGCCGGCATGCAGGTGCCCGCCATGCGGACCGTGAGCATGCTCGCGGTGGGTGCGCTGGCGTTGTGGAGCGGCCGGGCGCCGCCTGCGTCGGTGGTGCTGGCGTGGGCGGCCGGCGTGGCGGTGGCGATCGACCCGTGGGCCGTGATGTCGCCGGGTTTCTGGCTGTCGTTCGGGGCCGTGGCGGCCATCTTCCTCGCCGCCCGGGAAGCGCATCGCGCACCGGCCGAGGGCTGGCGCGCAAGGGCGGTGGCGGCGCTGGTGGCGACATTGGCAGCTGCGGTGCGCACGCAGTGGGCCGTGACCATCGGCCTCGTGCCGCTGACGCTGTTGCTGTTCGGACAGGTCTCCGTGGTGTCGGCCATCGCCAATGCGGTGGCCATTCCGGTGGTGAGCCTTCTGGTGACGCCGCTGGCGCTGGCCGCATCCGTGCTGCCAGGAACGTTGGCCACGCCGCTGCTGGCCGTCGCGCATACGGCAATGGCCTGGCTGACCGGGGCGCTTGCATGGCTGGCGGCTCCGGCATGGGCAGTGTGGGAGGCGGCGCACGCCGGACCGGTTCGGCTGGCGTTGGCCACGCTCGGCGCGGCAACCATGTTGGCGCCGCGCGGAAGGCCGGTGGCGGTGCGGCCGCACCCACGGTCGCGGGCGCCCCCGCATCCGCCGGCGTTGGGCACGGGCATGGGCACGGGAACGGGAACGGGAACGGGCACGGCGACCGCGTCTGCGCGCGAGCGCTGGTTCATGCGCCTGCCGCCGCGCTGGTGCGGGACGGTGCTGATGGTGCCGATGCTGATGGCCGGTCGCGCGCCGGTTGCGGCCGGTGAGGTACGCATCACGGCACTGGACGTGGGGCAGGGGACGGCGGTGCTGATCGAAACGAAGGCGAGGGCGCTGCTGTATGACACCGGGCCGGCGTACGCATCGGGCGCGAGCGCCGGCGGGCAGGTCATCGTGCCGTTCCTGCGCGCGATGGGCGTGCGCAGGCTTGACAGCCTGGTGGTCAGCCATGAAGACGCCGATCACGCCGGCGGCGTGCGCGACGTACTGGCGGCGGTGCCGGTCGAGGAGCAGTTGACGGCGTCACCGCCCGATCACAAGCTGCTTGCGGGCGCTGACGTGGCGGCGCACGGTGCGCGTCAGTGGCAGCCATGCACGGCCGGTGCGGCGTGGACGTGGGACGGCGTGCGCTTTGCCTTCCTGCATCCGCCGTCGGCGGACCTCGCCAATCCGCGATTGTCGAGCAATGCGCGCAGTTGCGTGCTGAGGGTGGCCACCGCACATCGGTCCATGCTGCTGACCGGCGATATCGGCGTGCGCGAGGAGCGTGGGCTGGTGGCTGCCGTGCCGCCGGAGCAGTTGCGGGCGGATGTGCTGCTTGTGCCGCACCACGGCAGCGGCACATCGTCGGGCTCGGCATTCCTGCGTGCCGTGCGGCCGCAGGCGGCGGTGTTTCAGCTGGGTTTTGCCAACCCCCATCGCCATCCGCGCGAGGATGTGTGGCAGCGGTATGGGCGTGAGGGCATCGCGCGCTATCGGACCGACGAAACCGGCGCCGTGTCGATCGTCACCGACGGGCCGCGCCTGACGATCTCGCCGTACCGGCAGCAGGTGCGGCGGTACTGGCGCGATGCGCCACCGGCACCGCGCTGATGGTGAACGGACGGACGGCAGGCGGACTGACTACAGGTGGGCTGTTCGGGTAGGGCAGGCAGGGGCGGAGCGTCAGCCCGGAGCGCGGCCGCGTGTGGCGCGTGGCCGGCGGGTGGCCGTGGCGGCGGCCACGGCTTCGCGCGGCGCGGGTTGTTCCGGGGCGGCGCCGCCAATGCGGCGCTCGCGCAGGTGGGCCTTGGCGCGTTGCAGGCCGGCCGCCACGGTGTCCGCGCGTTCCAGCGCCACGCCGGCGGCCAGCACATCGCCCAGCACAAGGTGGCTGATGCGCGAGGTCATTGGCGTGTAGACCTCGCTGTCCTCCTCGACGTCGGAGAACACGCAGACGTCGGCCAGCCCCGCCAGCGGCGAGCCGCTGTGCGTCAGCGCAAGCACGCTCGCGCCGCTGGCGCGGGCCAGCGTGGCGGCGGTCAGCATGTCCCACGTGCGGCCGCTGTTGGAGACCAGCACCGCCACGTCACCGGGGCGCAGCAGCGCGGCGGACATGCTGAAGACGTGGGGGTCCGAGTAGGCGGTCGTCGGAATGCCGAAGCGGAAGAACTTGTGCTGGATGTCCAGCGCGACGATGCCCGAGTTGCCGCAGCCATAGAACTCGATGCGGCGCGCACCGGCAAGCAGCCGGATGCCGTGCTCGATCTGGTCGGCCGACAAGGCATTGCGAACCGCCATCAGCGTGGCGATGGTGCGGTCGAACACCTTGCCGGCGATGTCGGCGGGGCGGTCGTCGGCCTTGACGTCCTGATGGACGAACGGCGTGCCGCCGCCAAGGTTCTGGGCGAACTGGAGCTTGAACTCCTTGAAGCCGTCATAGCCCAGCGCGGCGCAGAACCGCGCGATGGTCGGCTGCGAGACGCCGGCGCGCTCGGCCAGCTCGGGCATCGACAGGCGGATCACGCTTGCGCCATGGCGCGTCACGTAGTCGGCCAGGCGACGTTCAGAAGGGCGGAGCGTGTCGTAGACGGCAAGGATTCGGTCGCGCATGATCGTGCGGGTCTCTGCTGGCCGTCGGTTGCGGCCATGCCGGGTTCTTGGAAGTGTAGAGATTCTACACAGTTTGGCGGCGAATACGTGCGCCGCGGCGGAGGTCGGATACTTAGGGCTTTCCCGTATTTGCGCGGGTAACATCATATTTCTACGAGTTCCTGGCTTCCGATGCGCCAGGCCACAAGGCTATAATGTAGAAAATCTACAGATCGAAGGGTGAGATGTTGCCCATCGATTCTCCACGAGGAACATTGCCGCCATGTCCCAATCCGTCCATGCCGAGGTGTCGGCCGTTACGCAACGCATCGTCGAACGCAGCCGCGCCAGCCGCGCCGCCTACCTGGCGCGCTGCGAGCGTGCCCAGCGGGAGCTCGGGCCGTTGCGCGGCATGTCGTGCGCCAACCTTGCCCACGGCTACGCCGCGCTGCCGGCCGACGACAAGCTCAAGCTCCGCGTCGAGCATGCGCCCAGCCTCGGCATTGTCACGGCGTACAACGACATGCTGTCGGCGCACCAACCCTATGAGCGCTTTCCGGGTGTGATCCGCGAAGCCGCGCGCGCCGTCGGCGCCGTGGCGCAGGTGGCCGGCGGCGTGCCCGCGATGTGCGACGGCATCACGCAGGGCAATGCCGGCATGGAGTTGTCGCTGTTCTCGCGCGACGCCATCGCCATGGGCACCGCCATCGCGCTCTCGCACAACACGTTCGATGCGGCGCTGATGCTCGGTGTCTGCGACAAAATCGTGCCGGGCCTGCTGATGGGCGCGTTGCAGTTCGGCCATCTGCCGGTCGTGTTCGTGCCGGCCGGCCCCATGGCCACGGGCCTCTCCAACAAGGAAAAGGCACGTGTGCGCCAGCTCTACGCCACCGGCCAGGTGGGCCGCGACGCGTTGCTGGAGGCCGAATGCGCGGCCTATCACGGCGCCGGCACCTGCACGTTCTATGGCACGGCCAACAGCAACCAGTTCCTGATGGAAATCATGGGCCTGCACCTGCCGGGCTCGGCGTTCGTGCATCCGGACAGCGGGCTGCGCGATGCGCTGACGGCCGCCGCCGCGCAGCGCGCGCTGGCACTGATCGCGCGCGGCAACGCGTACACGCCGCTGGCGAAGATCGTGGACGAGCGCGCCATCGTCAATGCGATGGTCGGCCTGCTGGCCACGGGCGGCTCCACCAACCACACGATCCACCTGGTGGCCATGGCCCGCGCCGCGGGCATCGTCATCGACTGGAACGACTTCGACCGCCTGTCGGCCGTTACGCCGCTGCTGGCACGCGTGTATCCGAACGGCTCGGCTGACGTGAACCATTTCCATGCGGCGGGTGGCGTGGCTTACGTGATCGGCCAGTTGCTCGATGCCGGCCTGCTGCACGAGGACGTGCAGACCGTGGTGGGGCAGGGCCTGGCGCGCTATACCGAGGAGCCGGTGATGACCGGCGGCGCGCTGCGCTGGCGCGAGGGTCCGGCCGAGAGCGGCGACCTGGCCGTGCTGGCGCCGGCATTGGCGCCGTTTTCGAAGGAGGGCGGCCTGCGCCTGATGGCCGGCAACCTCGGGCGCGGCGTGATCAAGGTCTCGGCCGTGGCGGACGCGCACCGCATCGTGGAAGCCCCGGCGCGCGTGTTCGACTCGCAGGAGGCGCTGCAAGCCGCGTTCGAGGCTGATGAACTGAACCGCGATGTGGTGGCCGTGGTGCGCTTCCAGGGCCCCAACGCCAATGGCATGCCCGAACTGCACCGGCTCACGCCGGCGCTCGGCGCGCTGCAGGATGCCGGCCACAAGGTGGCGCTGGTGACCGACGGCCGCATGTCGGGCGCGTCCGGCAAGGTGCCGGCCGTGATCCACGTGGGCCCCGAGGCACTGGGGGGCGGCCCGCTGGCGCGCGTGCGCGACGGCGACGTGATCCGCGTGGATGCCGTGGCCGGCACACTGGAACTGGTGGGCGACCCCGCCGCGCAAGCCGCGTTTGCCGAGCGTGCGCCGGCCATCGCACCGGCCGACGACTTCAACCGCTTCAGCCTGGGCCGGGGCCTGTTCGGCCTGTTCCGGCGCCATGCCCGGAACGCCGAGGAGGGTGGCAGCGCCATGGACCTGTCAGAGGCCGATGCTGCGGTGCCCGCTGTGCAAACGGCCGGCACCGTCGCACAATAGCCGGGCGCTCAGACCCGGCCCAGGCCCGCCCGGTACGAATTTCCGATTTTCAGCATTCTCCCGGGGCATCGCGTCCCGGGGGCACCTTCGCCGCCGCTTGCGCGTCCGAAGGCTACCGACAAGGATGGCATGACCATCCGACCATGATCGACGGAGCAGACATGATCTATATCCTGATGGGCGTTTCCGGCAGCGGAAAAACCACGGTGGGCCAGTTGCTGGCCAGCCGCCTGCAGTGCGGCTTCCATGATGCCGACGCCTTCCACAGCGAGGCCAACAAGGCCAAGATGCACGCCGGCACCCCGCTGACGGACGAGGACCGTTGGCCGTGGCTGGCCGCCATGCGCGCGGCGATCGACACCGCCCGGGCCGAGGGGCGCACCCACGTCTTCACGTGTTCGGCGCTGCGCCAGATCTACCGTGACCGCCTGACCCCGTCCGACGGCGGCGTGACCTTCGTCTTCATGAAGGGCGACGCCGGCACGATCGGCGGCCGGCTGTCCGCCCGGACGGACCACTTCTTCAACCCGGCCCTGCTGCAGAGCCAGTTCGAGACGCTCGAGGAGCCGTGCGACGCGCTGGTGCTGGACATCCGCCGCTCGCCCGAGGCGCTGGTGCAGGACATCCTCGACAAGTGCCCGCCCGAATCGGCGGCCTGCGCCGGCAAGCCGGCCGCCTGACCGCCGGCCCGCCATCGAACCCGCCGGCAGGCCCGCCCGCGCACCGCGGCGGCGCCTTGCCTGGCAAGCATCTTGCTAAACCGATTGACGTACCGGTGCGCGTGCCCCTTGCGGGATTTGCCGGTACGGATATGCTGAAAGAGCCAACTCGACAAGGCATCGACAAACGGGCGGCCGGGAGACGGTACGTGGCAGGTGCGGGCGCCCATTTCACGAAAGGAGCGGCCATCATGGCGGCGCGGTATTTCGACGAGATGCTGGAAGGGCGGGAAGACGGGGCGGTAACGGCCATCGAGGCCGGGCAGATGCTGCCGTCAGGGGCGGTCCGGCCCCACTATCATAATTTTGCGGACTGGCTGGGGCGGCAGTCTGGCGCGGCGATGGACAACAAGCGCGCCGAGGCGGACCTGATCTTCCGGCGCGTGGGCATTACCTTTGCCGTCTACGGCGACAAGGACGAGTCCAACAGCGGCACCGAGCGGACCATTCCGTTCGATGTGATCCCGCGCATCTTTCCGGCCAGCGAGTGGGCCACGCTGGAGCGCGGCCTGCGCCAGCGCGTGGCGGCGCTGAACCGCTTCATCCACGATATCTACCACGGGCAGGACATCATCCGCGCCGGCGTGATCCCGCCGGACCAGATCTACAACAACGCCCAGTACCGGCCCGAGATGCTCGGTATCGACGTGCCGCGCGACATCTATGCCCATGTGGCCGGCATCGACGTGGTCCGTGCGGGCGAGGGCGAGTTCTACGTGCTGGAGGACAACCTGCGCGTGCCGTCCGGCGTGTCGTACATGCTGGAAAACCGCAAGATGATGATGCGGCTGTTCCCGGAACTGTTCGCGCGCAACCGCGTGGCGCCGGTGGCGCACTACCCCGATCTGCTGCTGGACATGCTGCGCAGCGTGTCGCCGCAGAATATCTCCGATCCCACCGTGGTGGTGCTCACGCCGGGCATGTACAACTCGGCGTATTTCGAGCACGCGTTCCTGGCCCAGCAGATGGGCGTGGAGCTGGTGGAGGGCAGCGACCTGTTCGTGGAGGACGAGCACCTGTACATGCGCACCACGCAGGGGCCGCAGCGCATCGACGTGATCTACCGCCGCGTGGACGACGACTTCCTGGACCCGCTCGTATTTCGGCCAGATTCGGCGCTGGGCGCGGCCGGGTTGCTGTCGGTCTACCGCGCGGGCAATGTCACCATCAGCAATGCCATCGGCACCGGCGTGGCCGACGACAAGTCGATCTACCCGTACGTGCCGGACATGATCCGCTTCTACCTGGGCGAGGAAGCCATCCTCTCCAACGTGCCCACCTACATGTGCCGGCGCCCGGACGACCTGCAGTACGTGCTGGACCACATGGAGAGCCTGGTCGTCAAGGAAACCCACGGCGCCGGCGGCTACGGCATGCTCGTGGGCCCGGCCGCCACGCGCGCCGAGATCGACCAGTTCCGCGAAGTGGTCAGGTCGCGGCCGGCGCAGTACATCGCCCAGCCCACGCTGGCGCTGTCCACGTGCCCGACCTATGTGGAGTCCGGCATCGCGCCGCGCCATATCGACCTGCGGCCGTTCGTGCTGTCCGGCAAGGAGGTGCGCATGGTGCCGGGCGGGCTCACCCGCGTGGCGCTGCGCGAGGGGTCGCTGGTGGTCAATTCCTCGCAAGGCGGGGGCACCAAGGACACCTGGGTGCTGGAGCGCTGAGCCATGGCATACACAGAACGCGCAGTACACGCAGAGCGCCGGGAGAACCCATCATGCTGAGCCGCACCGCCGACCACCTGTTCTGGATGGCCCGCTACACCGAGCGCGCGGAGAACACCGCGCGCATGCTCGACGTCAACTATCAGACCTCGCTGCTGCCGCAATCCGCCGAGATGGCGGAGCAGGGCTGGTGGGCGATGCTCGACATCTCCGAGCTGACCCAGGCATTCGACAATAAGTATGGTTTGCTGCACCGCGACGACGTGATCGACTTCATGGTGCGCGACATGACCAATCCGTCATCGATCATGAGCTGCCTGCGCGCGGCGCGCGAGAACGCGCGGGCGGTGCGGGGCTCGCTGACCACCGAAGTCTGGGAGACGCTGAACACCACGTGGCTCGACGTGCAGCGCATGATCGCCGATGGCGAGCAGCGCGACGACCCGTCGCGGTTCTTCGAATGGGTCAAGTTCCGCTCGCACCTGGCGCGCGGCGTGCAGTTCGGCACCATGCTCAAGGACGATGCGTTCCATTTCATGCGGCTGGGCACGTTCCTGGAGCGCGCCGACAACACCGCGCGCATTCTGGACGTCAAGTTCCAGGCGTCGGGCGGGCGTGACGAGGACGGGCCCGGCACGCAGAGCCAGTCCCAGGGCGGCGGCGCTCAAAGTCAGAGCCAGTCCCAGAGCGGCGATCCGACCCGCGACCAGCACGATTTCTATCACTGGGCGGCCGTGCTGCGCTCGGTGTCGGGGTTCGAGGTCTACCGCAAGATCTATCGCGCGGTAATCACGCCGCAGCGCGTGGCGGAACTGCTGATCCTGCGGCCGGACATGCCGCGCTCGCTGGTCTCCAGCATGGACGAAGTGGTGGCGATCCTCGCGCTGGTGGCCAACCAGCAGTCGTCCGAGACCGAGCGGCAGGCTGGTAAACTCCACGCCGACCTGAAATACGCGCGCATCGACGACATTTTCGCCGTTGGCCTGCACGCCTACCTGACCAGTTTCCTGGAGCGCATCGGCGACCTCGGCAACGGCATCAGCCGGGACTTCCTCGTCCCGCTGGCAGCCTAGCCGCGTGCCCGATACGTCACCTTGCCGCCGGATCGGGCGGGTGGCGGGCCGGGTAGCGGTCGCCGCGGCGCGCGCCTTATCGTGAAATACAAGATCCACCACAAGACCGTCTACCGCTACGCCGAACCCGTTCGCCGCAGCGTGCACGAGCTGCGCCTGGCGCCCCGCTCGGGGCCGCTGCAATCGGTGCGGGCGTGGACGCTGACGGCGCCCGGCAACCTGTCCGAGGCCCGCGACGGCTTTGGAAACATCGTCCATAACTTCACGCTGGCCGGCCCGGCGAGCACCATCTCCATCATGGCCACCGGCGAGGTGGAAGTGATTGATGCGCAACCCGGCGACGCGGGCGGCCACCACGGTTTCCACGACCTGCCCGATGCGGGCGAGGCGCGCGTGTCGCCGCTGTACTTTGCCGGTGCCACCCCGCTCACGCAGGCGTCGGACGCGATGCGGGCATTTGCCGCGCCGTTCCTGGCGGCCGGGCACGAGGTGCCGGCGCTGCTGGCACTGGCCGACGGCATCGCGGGCCGCGTCCGCTACACGGCCAACACCACCCATGTGGGCACCAGCGCGACCGATGCGTTCCAGCTCGGCAGCGGCGTCTGCCAGGACCAGGCCCAGGTAATGGTGGCCGCCTGCCGCGCGTTCGGCATCCCGGCGCGCTATGTCAGCGGTTACTTCTACGATCCGGCTGCCACGACGATGGCCAGCCACGCGTGGGCCGATGTCTGCCTCGATGCCGGCCGCGCGCTCTGGTGCAGCATCGACGTGACCCACCGCTGCCTGACCGACGGCCGCCATGTGCGCCTTGCCGTGGGGCGCGACTACGCCTCGGCTGCACCAATTCGGGGCATTCTAGAGGGCGGGACGGGCGAGACCATGGAAGTTGACATCGCCATTACGCCGATGTCAACGGCGCCAACGGCGTCCTGACGGCTGCTTCGAAACGCGGGGCCGCGCGGCCTGAACGGGCTGGGGGACGCTAGAATGCAGGCTTGCCCCCCCGGGCGCGCTGCTGACGCGCGCAGCCCCCACCGATCAGAACTCATGACGTATTGCGTAGCCATGCGGCTGGATGCCGGCCTGGTATTCCTGTCCGATTCCCGTACCAATGCCGGCGTGGATGCCATTTCCACGGCCCGGAAAATGACTGTATTCGAAGAGCCCGGCGACCGCGTGATGGTGCTCATGACGGCCGGCAACCTGGCCATCAGCCAGTCGGTGCGCCAGTGCCTGGCCGAGGGGCATGACGAAAAGCGCTCGCTCTGGACCGCGCGCGACATGTTCGAGGCCGCCACCATCGTCGGCGACGCCGTGCGTGCCGTGCACAAGCGCGACGCCCATGCGCTGCGCGACGCCGGCATCGAATTCAATGTGAGCCTGATCTTCGGCGGCCAGATCCGCGGCGAGCGCCCGCGGCTGTTCAATATCTATGCCGCCGGCAATTTCGTCGAGTCCACCCCGGAAAACTGCTATTTCCAGATTGGCGAGGCCAAGTACGGCAAGCCGATCATCGACCGCGTGGTATCGCCGTCGCTGCCGTTGGGCGAGGCCGCCAAGTGCGCGCTGATCTCGATGGATTCCACGCTGAAGTCGAACATCTCGGTGGGCCTGCCGCTGGACCTGCTGGTCTACGAGGCCGACACGCTGCGCGTGACGCACTTTGTCAGCATCGACGAGCGCAATGCCTACTTCCGCATGATCCGTGATACCTGGGGCCACCGGCTGCGCCAGGTCTTCGGCGAGATCTGCGACCCCGAGTGGGACGCCAGCGAGCCCGCGGAATTTCCGCTGGCGCGCGACGAGGCCGACCGCTGGGGCCAGCCCGTGCGTGCGCACCGCGAGCGCTGACCCGCGCTGACCCGCGCTGACCCTTTCCCCCCCGCCCCATTTCACACGAAAAAAAGAAGCCGCCATGCGCGACATCCTGCTGTTTTCGCACGCCAACGGCTTTCCGGTGCGCACCTATCGCAAGCTGTTCGGCGCGCTGGAAGCCGATTTCGAGATCCGCGCCGTGGAGCGCTTCGGCCATGACCCGAAGTACCCGGTCACGCGTGGATGGCCGCATCTTGTGGAGGAATTGCTAGATGAACTGGACCGTGCGGGACGCGAAAGCGGCGACGCCGGCGAGCGTCCGATCTGGCTGGTCGGCCATTCGCTGGGCGGCTTCCTGTCGCTGATGGCCGCGCTGCGGCGGCCTGCGCGCGTGCGCGGCGTGGTGATGCTCGATTCGCCTGTGATTGCTGGCTGGCGCGCCGGACTGCTGCGTTTTTCGCAGATTTTCGGTCTCGACGAGAAGCCGGGCCCGGCGGCGGTGACCAAGAACCGCCGCACGCACTGGCCCAACGCCGAAGCGGTCCGGGAACACTTTCTGTCCAAGAAGAATTTCGCGATATGGGACCCCGAGGTGCTGCGCGATTACGCCGAGCACGGCACCGAACCCACCGGCCGTGCCGCCGAGCGCAAGCTGCGCTTCGACCGCGAAGTGGAGTACAAGATATATCGCACCTTGCCGACCAGCCTGGGGCGCAAGGTGTCGCGCGGCGCGCCAATGCCGGTGGGGTTTGTCGCCGGCACGCGCTCGCGCGAGGTGCGCCAGTGCGGCCTGGGCGCCACGCGCCGGCTGGTGGGCGAGCGCCTGCGCTTCATCGAGGGCGGCCATCTCTATCCGATGGAAAAGCCGCTGGAAACCGCCGCGCTGGTGCGCGACCTGATTGCCTCGATGCGGCAGGAAGTCCGCTAGGCGGGGCGGTGCGGCGGATGGGGCGCAGCGGGGTAGCACCGGGCCCGGTTGCACCCGGTTGTCACAATTTCCGGGGCCGCGCGGGACGGGCTCTCATGTATAATCCCGATTTCCCCGGCAAGCTCGGTTTATGACCAAATTCGTCTTCGTTACCGGTGGCGTCGTCTCTTCTCTCGGCAAGGGCATCGCTGCTGCTTCGCTCGCGGCCATTCTCGAGTCGCGCGGCCTCAAAGTCACCCTCCTCAAGCTCGATCCCTACATCAACGTCGATCCCGGCACGATGAGCCCCTTCCAGCATGGCGAGGTGTTCGTGACCGAAGATGGCGCGGAAACCGACCTCGATCTGGGCCACTACGAACGCTTCGTCTCCGCCAAGATGCGGAAGTCGAACAACTTCACGACCGGCCAGATCTACGAATCGGTGATCCGCAAGGAGCGCCGCGGCGAGTATCTGGGCAAGACCGTGCAGGTCATTCCCCACATCACCAACGAGATCCAGGCGTTCGTGGAGCGCGGCGCCGCCGCCTCGCACGATGGCAAGGCCGACGTGGCGCTGGTGGAAATCGGCGGTACCGTGGGCGATATCGAGTCGCTGCCGTTCCTGGAAGCCGCGCGCCAGATGAGCCTGCGCATGGGCCGCAACCACTGCGCGTTCGTGCACCTGACGCTGGTGCCGTTCATCGCCAGCGCCGGCGAGCTCAAGACCAAGCCGACCCAGCACTCGGTGCAGAAGCTGCGCGAGATCGGTATCTCGCCCACGGCGCTGCTGTGCCGCGCCGACCGCCCGATCCCGGACGACGAGCGCGCCAAGATTTCGCTGTTCGCCAACATTCCGCAGGAAGCCGTGATTTCGGTGTGGGATGCCGACAGCATCTACAAGATCCCGCAGATGCTCAACGAGCAGGGCCTGGACCGCCTGATCTGCGAGGAACTGCGCCTGGACCCGAAGCCGGCCGACCTGTCGATGTGGCAGAAGCTGGTGAACGCGCAGGAAAACCCCGAGCACGAGATCACCATCGGCATGGTCGGCAAGTATGTGGACCTAACCGAGTCGTACAAGTCGCTGATCGAGGCGCTGCGCCACGCCGGCATGCATACGGCCACGCGCGTGAATATCGAATACATCGATTCCGAGGAACTGGAATCTGGGCACCTGGAAGTGCTGCACCCGCTGGACGCGATCCTGGTGCCGGGCGGCTTCGGCAAGCGCGGCACGGAAGGCAAGATCCGCGCGATCCAGTACGCCCGCGAGAACAAGGTGCCGTACCTGGGCATCTGCCTGGGCATGCAGCTGGCCGTGATCGAGTTCGCGCGCCACGTGGCCAGCATGGCCGATGCCAACTCGACCGAGTTCAACCTGGAAACCGAACACCCCGTGGTGGCCCTGATCACCGAGTGGGTGGACCGCGAAGGCAAGGTGGAGCAGCGTTCGGTCGATTCCGACCTCGGCGGCACCATGCGCCTGGGCGCCCAGCGCGTGCCCGTGAACGCCGGCACCAAGGCGGCCCAGATCTATGGCGCCGAAGTGAACGAGCGTCACCGCCACCGCTACGAAGTCAACAACCACTACGTGCCGCAGCTCGAGGACGCCGGCATGGTGATCTCGGCCCGCACCCCGACGGAAAACCTGCCGGAGATGATGGAACTGCCCGAGCGCCTGCACCCGTGGTTCATCGGCGTGCAGTTCCACCCGGAATTCACGTCCACGCCGCGTGACGGCCATCCGCTGTTCAAGGCATATGTGGAAGCCGCGCTGGCCAGCCAGCAACGCAAGGGACGCGGCGCCTGAGCGGCGACGGAGAAGGAGCAGCCATGAAACTGTGTGGATTCGATGCCGGCCTCGACCAGCCGTTCTTCCTGATTTCCGGGCCGTGCGTGATCGAGTCCGAGCAGATGGCGCTGGACACGGCCGGGCAGCTCAAGGAAATCACCTCGGCGCTGGGCATCCCGTTCATCTACAAGTCGTCGTTCGACAAGGCCAACCGGTCGTCGGGCAAGTCGTTCCGCGGCCTCGGCATGGAGCGTGGCCTGGAGATCCTGGCCACGGTGAAGCGCGAGATCGGCGTGCCGGTGCTGACCGACATCCACGAGATCGACGAGGTCAAGCCCGTGGCCGCCGTGGTGGACGTGCTGCAGACGCCGGCCTTCCTGTGCCGCCAGACCGATTTCATCCGTGCCTGCGCGCAGAGCGGCAAGCCGGTGAATATCAAGAAGGGCCAGTTCCTGGCGCCGCACGACATGAAGAATGTGATTGACAAGGCGCGTGACGCGGCCCGCGAGGCCGGTCTGCCCGATGACGTGTTCATGGCCTGCGAGCGCGGTGTCTCGTTCGGCTATAACAATCTGGTCTCGGACATGCGTTCGCTGGCGATCATGCGCGAGACGGGCGCCCCGGTGGTGTTCGACGCCACCCACTCGGTGCAGTTGCCGGGCGGGCAGGGCACGAGTTCGGGCGGCCAGCGCGAATTCGTGCCGGTGCTGTCGCGTGCCGCCGTGGCCACCGGCGTGGCCGGGCTGTTCATGGAAACGCACCCGGACCCGAGCAAGGCGATGTCCGACGGCCCCAACGCCGTGCCGCTGTCGCGGATGCGGGAGCTGCTTTCGGTGCTCAAGGATCTCGATGCGCTGGTCAAGCGCAGCGGCTTCCTGGAAGACAACTTCAGCTGGCCGGCCTGCGCCTGAGCCGGTATTGGTAACGTCCGCCCGCGCTCGCGCGGGCGGAATCGTTTCCGGTCCGCCATGACCGGTCCCGCACCGGCCGTGGCGCGCCGTATCGAAAGACCATACAAAAGATTCGGAGATAACACATGGCCGCCGGTTATATCATCGCGTACATCGATGTGACGGACCCCCAGCAGTACGAGCAGTACAAGGTGCTTTCCACGCGCGCCATGCAGGCGCACGGGGCGGAGGTGCTGGTGCGCGGCGGCAGGACCGAGCCGCTGGAGGGCCAATGGGCGCCCACCCGCGTCGTGATGCTGAAATTCCCGAGTTACGAGGCCGCCAGGGCGTTCTACGCGAGCGAGGAATACCTGGTGGCGCGGCAGTCGCGCGAGCACGCGGCGAAGATGAACATGATCGTCGTCGAGGGGGCCTGAGGGCGCCTGACATGTTGGCCGGGCATCCTTGCGGGGCGGACGGCGTCGGCACAGTGATTCAACAGTCCAGAGAGGAAATATGAGTGCAATCGTAGATATCATCGGTCGCGAGGTTCTCGACTCGCGTGGCAACCCCACGGTCGAATGCGACGTGCTGCTGGAATCCGGCGTGATGGGCCGCGCGGCCGTGCCGTCGGGCGCATCCACGGGCTCGCGCGAGGCCATCGAACTGCGTGACGGCGACAAGTCGCGCTACCTGGGCAAG